>ENA-ORPK01000376-ORPK01000376.1-human-gut-metagenome-genome-assembly--contig:-NODE-376-length-42594-cov-8.775712_pt1 | contig 42594 bp, 48 predicted proteins | sample MGYA00242139_ERZ509068 | MGnify/ENA primary metagenome ERZ509068 (study PRJEB26280, sample SAMEA2338687) | human gut metagenome | biome: human gut; feature: human-associated habitat; material: faeces...
GGGTATATGCCATGCCTACGAGAAGTGTATAGATAATTGATGTATTCGGCAAATCAGAATTTTACAACCTAAAAAAGCTGTACACAAGTCGCAAAACTTGCATACAGCTTTTATATTACTAATCTTTATGCAATTCCGGTAATCATATAGAAGATTACGCACAGGAATGGTACCAGGAACTTCATACCCATCAATACGGCAATATCACCGTAGGAATCCTTGTGGCTCAGACCACAGATTGCCAACATGGTTACCAAAGCACCGCAATGTGGTACTGGATCAATACCTACAGAGGAGATAGCCACGATACGATGGAGTACCTCCAGAGGAATACCAGCCTGAGTAGCCATAGCTGCCCACTGATCACCCAGCATGGACAGAGCGATAGTCAAACCGCCGGAAGCGGAACCAGTAAAACCACACATAATATTGGTAGTCAATACAGCAGAGAACAATGGACCGCCGCCAAAATCCAAATTCAGCAGCATATCCTTGATAACAGTAAAACCACCCAAGCTTACAACAACGCAGCCAAAAGCATAACCAGAAGCAACGTTGAGAACAGCACTACAGGAAGAAATAGCAGAACCGTTAATGGTGGACATCATGCCCTCAGTAATCCGCAGGTGACGACGAGCAATAATAGCCGCCACAATACTACTGATAATCAAAGAAATAGTAATAGACCAACCAGCAGAAATCTTGGCTACAGAATGAGCCAGCAAGCTAATATGCATTGGTGCCAAGCTCTCCAAGGAGCTTTCATCCCAGTGGAAAGCCCAATCCCAATGGAATGGGTTAGACAGGAAAACATTCAAAACGATAACCAAAATCAAAGGGATTACAGAAACCTTCCAATCTGGATTTGGAATCTTGTGGCGGCGCTGGCTATACTCAATATGCTTACCATAGCCTTCACCCTGAGCCTTCAAGCGCTTCGCACGGAAGGAAATCCAAGCCCAACCCATAAACAGGAAAATCAAAGTAGCAAAAATACCAATTCCCATACCAGACCAGGTAGAAGTACCAAAGTAGGAGGATGGGATAATATTCTGAATCTGTGGTGTACCAGGCATAGCAACCATTGCGAAGGAGAAGATACCCATCCAGAGAGCTGCTGGCAGCAATCTCTTTGGAATATCAGCCTTCTTGAATACAACAGCGCCAAAAGGGTACATAACGAAAGCAACAACGAACACGCTGAGGCCGCCATAGGTCAAAGCACCACAGCCCAGCAATACTGCCAATACAGCACGCTTTTCGCCCAAAATCTCAATAATTTTACCTGCTACAGAGGCAGCCATGCCACCCTTTTCCATCAGTCTGGCAAATACAGCACCAAATAAGAAAATTGGATAGTAGTTCTTCAAATACTCAGCAGCCTTGGTCATATAAAGCTCACTGAAGATTGGCAATGAAGCATGCTCACTGCCCAATGCGGCAACTACGGCAAATACAGGTGCAATCAAAATGATAGATGCGCCTCTATAGGCCATAACCATCAAACCAATTAATGCAACAAAAATTATTGCTGTGTCCATTAAAATTCTTTCCCCCTATAATCCTAAATAATATACATTTGACAGCCGGAAGTTCAATCCCTAAAACAACCAGCCTCTATATTAATATCAGTCTGCCACACAATTGTCAAGGTCCTGATTTACACCTATTAACAATAATAGCAAATGATATTATTTTATTATCACTAACCAAAGATTATAACTTTTAGTTATTACACTATGCGCAATTTATCATATAATATGTATGATTTATTATACAATGAAAAATAAATGGGCTTTGGAAACGCGCCCCAAAGCCCCCGTGCGCAAGTGCGGTGTCAAACTGCACCGGCAACCATGAATGAAATGTATGAGCAATGCAAAAAAAGTCCTGACCTTTCTCCTAGGTCAGGACTTTTTTAACCATAATTAATAAAGCTAAAATCCCCATCCCCATCACTCGCAGGTCTAACGGTGATTGCTAAACAGGCAGTTCTCCTGACTCCAGATCTACGCTCTACCACGCCTTCCCAGATTCCTCCAGTGACATAAATGTGGTTTCGCTCCCTGTTACAGTGGCGGGACCGCGCTGGCTTGTACCAGCTTCTCTTGTTAGGCCTATGCTCTCGCATATAGGCACCTGTTCCAATCAATATTCAGTTAGCAGGTTCATTTAACCTATGGCACTATGTTAACACTTCAAATTAAAACTGTCAACCTTTTGGCCAAAATATATTGAACAAATTTTGTATACATGTATTCTAAATACCTGCCCATTACTGGACTGGCTCTGATATAGCCCCTCTATCTATCTTGACTACGGCCTTATAGAGAGCCTCCTTGGCCTGCAGCTTTTTGTTTATCCAATTCTCCAGCTCCTCATCGGAAAGAGGGAAGCTATAGGGAACCACTACGTCAAACAAAAGCATATTGCCGTGGAGAATGTGCAAATCATGCATACTCAGCTCTGGCCCAATATCCTGTAAAATCTGATTCAAGGTTTCTGCAATGGCATCAAACCTGGCATTGCCTACCACCTTGGGATCTACATGAACTGTAGCCTGCAAATCCAGCTTCTGTTCCAGCACATATTCCAAATGATTGGCAATAAAATGAGCCTTAATCAAAGTAAGGGTAGATGGCACCTCAATATGCACAGAGGCAAAAACATTGCCTGGTCCATAGCTATGAGCCATAACATCATGGACGCCCAGAATACGTTTGTCTTCCAAAGCTAGCTGAATAATCTTCTGAATTAGCTGACTATCTGCCGGCTTTCCCAGAATAGGCTGCAGTGTTTCACTAGCAGCAGTCCAACCGCTGTACATAATAAACAGGCCCACAATAATACCAGCCACACCATCCAGATTATAGCCCGTCAGTCCATAGATGATAAGACAGATAATAACCGCTGAGGTGGCAATACAGTCACTCATGCTATCTGCTGCTACAGCAGCAAAAACCGGTGAGTCCGTTTTCTTCCCCAGTTGACGATTAAAGGCCCCCAGCCACAGCTTGAAGCAGATGGATACCACCATAACAAGAATCGTGGCCAGAGAAAGCTCTACTGGCTCTGGAGCCATGATTTTTTGCACTGAGGTAGCTATCAGCTCAAAGCCCACCAGAAAAATTACCCCGGCAATAATCATAGCCGCAATATATTCTATGCGGCCATGACCATAGGGATGCTCCTCATCCGCAGGCTTGGCGGAAAGCTTCAAGCCAAACATGGTAACAACAGAGCTGCCTGCGTCGGATAGGTTATTGATACCATCACCAATAATGCCTACAGAACCGCTGATATAGCCTGTAATCAGCTTCATGGTGCACAGCAGCAGATTGACACATATCCCTACAGCGCCGCTGAGAAGGCCATAGGCCTTCCGGACAGCTGGCTTGTTTACATTGTCACAATCTGCCACAAAGCGTTTGATTAATAGCTGTGTCATTGTTAAATCTCTTCCAGAAATGCCTTGTAGCCCTTGTAGGTTTCATAAACATCCACCTTGCTGACAGCCTCCCAAGGAGCATGCATACTAAGAACACCTACACCGCTGTCAATAACATTCATACCATAAAGAGCCATAATATAGGCAATGGTACCGCCACCGCCCAGGTCTACCCTGCCCAGCTCTGCAGTCTGGAACTTTACATTATGCTTGTCCAGAATAGCTCTCAAACGGCCCAGATATTCAGCGCTGGCATCATTGGAGCCAGACTTTCCTCTAGCACCGGTATACTTCATCAGCACCATGCCCTTGCCCAGATATGCGCAATTCTTCTTGTCATAAGCACTGGCATATAGACTGTCAAAGGCAGAGCTTACATCAGAGGAAAGCATACAGGAATTAGCCAGACAACGACGGCTGGAAAGTGGATTGTATCCACCTAGAGCATGCAGCAGCTCTGCCACCATATTTTCAAAGAAGCGGGACTGCATACCGCTGGCACCTACGCTGCCAATTTCCTCCTTGTCCACCAGCAGACAGCAGGAGGTACGCTCCACCTTATCCATCTCCAGCATAGCAGCCAAAGAGGTATAAGCGCATACTCTATCATCGTGGCCATAAGCCAGAACCATACTGCGGTCAAGGCCCAAATCCCTAGCCTTGCCAGCAGGCACCATAGTCAGCTCCGCAGACAGGAAATCATCCTCTTCAATGCCATATTCAGCCTCCAGCAGCTTCAAAATGGCCGCCTTAACAGCATCCTTTTCCTCCCCCTCTAATGGGTGGCTGCCTATGAGAATATCCAAATCCTCACCCTCAACAACTACTGTAGCCTTCTTTTCCATCTGCTTCTGAGAAAGGTGAATCAGCAAATCTGTAACGCAGAAAACAGGATCATCCTCATTTTCACCTACAACGATTTTAACAACAGTGCCATCCTTTTTCACCACAACACCATGGAGAGCCAAAGGCAGAGTTACCCACTGATATTTCTTGATACCACCGTAATAATGAGTATCAAAATAAGCCATGCCATCAGCTTCGTAGAGAGGCTTCTGCTTCAAATCCAGACGGCAGGTATCAATATGGGCACCAAGAATGGACATACCTTCCTCCAGATTGCGGCTGCCAATATTAAACATGGCTACAGCCTTTTTCATGCAGGTAGCATAAACCTTGTCCCCAGCCTTAAGGCTTTCCCCGTTTTTGATGATATCCTGCAGATTGCGATAGCCCTTTAGCTCAGCCTGACGAACAATTTCCTCAGTGCTTTCCCGCTCTGTCTTGCACTGGCTCAAAAATGCCTTATAGTCCTCATTCAGCTGAAACAGCTCCTGCTTTTCCTCAGCCGTATAATTATTCCATACAGACTTTTCTTTTTTTTCTTTCTTCTCTTCCATGTATCAACCCTCCGGTTTCATAAAACTATGGGCAGCAGCTCCACAGGCCGCTGCCCCTTCTCCATATTGCAGGCTTATTTCATTTTGTCCAGAATACGCAAAAAATCATCCCGGCTAACAGCCTGATTAAAAAGACAACGCAGCTCTGCACTGCCCTTAATTCCTCTGGTGTACCAGGTAGCATGCTTCCGCATTTCCCTTGGCCCAATATAATCGCCTTTAAACTTCAACAGCATATCCAAATGACGGATAATCACCTGCTTCCGCTCCTCAATGGTAGGCCCCGGCAAAATTTTACCTGTTTTCAAGTATTCCGTTAGCTGACGGAATATCCAAGGATTTCCCTGAGCTGCCCGTCCCACCATTACAGCTTCACAGCCTGTTACCTGACGGATTTTATCCAAATCCTGTACGGTACGCACATCTCCGTTGGCAATAACTGGAATATTCAGCTTTTGTCTTACCTGACCAATAATTTCCCAATCTGCGTGATCCCGGTAAAACTGCTCTCTGGTTCTGCCATGAATGGCAATAGCCTTGACACCAGCCTCCTGAGCCAGTTGGGCCATCTCCATAATATTAATACTCTTGTCATCCCAGCCAAGGCGCATTTTCACCGTTACCGGCATATCCACAGCCCCTACCAAGGCCTTTAGTACCTGATAGGCATTCTCCGGATTCCGCATCATGGCAGAGCCCTCATGGTTTTTTACCACCTTGGGGGCTGGACAGCCCATATTAAAATCAAGAATGTCGGCACAATTCAGGGAAGCTACATATTCTGCTGCTTTGGCTACACTATCTGCCTCAGCACCAAATAGCTGCATGGCCATAGGCCGCTCCTCTGGCTCTGTTTTCAGCATATTCAGGGTATGCTCATTGCGATAGTTAATTCCCTTGTCGCTAACCATCTCTGAATACACCAGCGGACAGCCCATTTCCCTAGCCAAAATTCTATAGGGTGTATCCGTTACTCCGGCCATAGGAGCCAGAAAAACCGGATACGCAAATTCCAAATTGCCTATCCTCATCCATGATTCCTTTCATAAAGCACACGCAAACCAGTTAGAGTGAGAAAATAATCTATTTTATCAATAGTGGTAGATTCCTTGGCAATCATCTTGGCAAATCCCCCGGTGGCCACTACCTGCATCTCGTTACCATATTCCTTCTTGATACGGTGTACAATGGCATCAATATGGCCTGCAAATCCAAAAATCAAGCCGGCCTGCATACCATTAACCGTATTGCGGCAGATAATATTCTTTGGGGTTACCAATTCAATCCTTGGCAGCTTGGCCGCCCGTTGGAACAAGGCCTCTGCCTGAGTCCCTAGACCAGGGGAAATCACACCGCCTAAAAAATCTCCATTGGCATCCACCACATCAAAGGTAGTGGCTGTGCCAATATCAATAACAATCAGGGGACCGCCATATTGCTCATAGGCACCTACTACATTTACAATGCGGTCTGCACCAATTTCCCTTGGATTCTCATATTTCAGGCGGATACCGGTTTTGATGCCAGGCCCTACCACCAATGGCCGCAGATGGAAATACCGCTCACACATTTTTTCCATAGGAATAATCAAAGGCGGTACAACTGAGGAGATAATAACATCGTCAATATCCCCCAGTCCAAAATTATGATGCTTGAAAATGCTTTCCAACAACAGTCCATATTCATCACTGGTTTTCTGTCGGTCTGTCGAAATACGCCAATGATGCTGCAGCTTCTTGCCAATATAAGTACCCATAACAATATTACTATTGCCAATATCTATTACTAAGAGCATAAAATCCCCCAAATCATCTTGCTTTCCATGATTTATTTTTGTAAAAAACTATTATCTCGGCCGAATGGACACATCTCCAGCCAGAACCCGCCGCAAACCTGTATCTGTCCGCACCAGCAGTGCTCCGTCCTCGTCAATATCCTCAGCCACTCCGGCAAACTTTTCCTGTACCCCTACAACATCAATAAGCTGTCCCAGGGTAATGGAGTATTCTCTCCACTGGTCCAGAGCCCAGTCAAAGCCGTTTTTCAATACATCTACATAGAGATTTTCCATGTAGGTCAATATCTTCTGCAGAAAAACTACCCGGTCAATATCATGGCCCAGAATACCTGATATAGAACCAGCCTTGTCCCTTATATCCTCTGGAAATGACTCCAGGGGAATATTGGCATTAATACCGATTCCCACTACCAGATAATTTATTCTGTCCATTTCCGCACTCATCTCTGTCAAAATACCTGTCAGCTTGCGGCCCTGACAGTATATATCATTAGGCCATTTGATACCAGCATCCAGCCCCATATCCCGCATGGCTCTGGCTACTGCCACTGCCGACATAAGAGTACATTTTGGTGCCTCCTGAGGCAAAAAATCCGGCCTAAGGATAACAGAAAACCACAAGCCTCCAGCTGGACAGAAAAAGCTTCGCTCCAAACGGCCCTTACCAGTGCTCTGAGCTTCGCTGACAACTACCGTTCCCTCTACAGCTCCCTGAGCAGCCAATACCTTGGCCTCGTTATTGGTAGAGGGAATATCCTCATAGCTAATAACATTCTGCCCCATAAAACTGGTAGACAGATTGTGCTTTACCAGCTCTGGCAGCAGCTTATCAGGGCATTCCAGCAGGCAATAGCCGCTGCGGGCTTTGCTTTCTATATGATACCCTGCAGATTTTAATTCATTGATATGCTTCCATACAGCGGTCCTGGAAACCCCCAGCTGACTGGCTATTTCAGCCCCTGAAATACAGTTTCCATGCTTGGAACGCAGAAGCTCCAAAATTTTGGAACGCATATAATGCCTCCTTTAGCTTACAGCTTATACTCTATGGTACCGATAATGTCACCACGATGATTTTTCAATACTGGTGGATATTTGGCCTGCAGCTGATCATATTCGTCCTTGGTAAGGATATCCATATATTTCAACACAGCCATTACTGCTGGATTAACAGCTCCATAACTGCCATCCTCCACCTTGAAGGCAATACCCATATCCTCATCTCTAACGGCCATGCAGTACACAGCATCGGCACCAATCTTGGCAATTACTCTGCCCTTGGTAATCTGAGAGATAGCAGTATCTATACGGCCTGTACCAGCCAAGGCATCTGGATTTTCTGCCATAGCATTGCGAATGCGCAGGGCTGCTGCCTCATACTCTCCCCAGTCTCCCTTAGCAGGAGAACCAAGACGGGCATAGGCTCTGGCCATATGATCCAAAGGCAGATAGAATACTGGCACGCCACAGCCATCAATACCTATTTCCAGCTTGTCCTCTGGCATACAGGAAGCCATAGCTACGTGCTGGAAGATAATCTTCTCTGCTGGGTGGTCTGGCTTAATATATCCTTCAATAGGCAGGCCCATCATCTGACACAAAGCCAAAATCTGGGAATGCTTGCCGGAGCAGGCATTATGCACAGCCTGTGGCCTTTCTCCCTGCTTAATCAGCTCCACATTGGCCTTGCCACTCATAGGACGAGCTGCACCGCAGTTCAAGGCATCAGTGGTCAAGCCCAGCTTGGCTAAAATTCCCTTAACCAGCTCCACATGAAAGCCCTCGCCACTATGGGAGGAAACCAGCAGAGCCAGCTCTCTTTCAGTCAGGCCATATTTCTCCATGCCACCGTTTTTGACAAAGGCCAAGGCCTGAAATGGCTTGGCTGCACTGCGCCAAAACATAGGCAGTTTTCCATTGCCTACCTCTTTGAGAATTTCTCCCTTGGTATTCACAGCCACCACATCGGCGCGATGAATGTTTTCCACATGTCCCCCACGGGTATATTCCAGAATAATCTCGCTCACAACAAAATCCCCCTCTTTGTATTTTTACCTTAAAAAAGCAGAAATAGGGGACTGTAATCACAGTCCCCTAAATGTTCCATCTTAATCCTTGATTGATGTATTCAGATTTGGCTCTGGATTAGCCACATCCACTGGTACAGCCTCCTTGGCTGTTTCCTTGGCTGCAGACTCATTCTTTGCTGGCTCCTCTACAGGTATCAGCAAGGGAGTAGTGGTATCATCATCGTCGTGATGATCATCCTTTTCAGCAGGCTCCTTCTTGGTAACATTACCAAAGCCTACAATCTCCTCCAACTCCTCAGCATCCAAAGTTTCCTTATCCATCAGGGCAGCTGCAATATCATGCAGTTTGTCAATATTGTCAGAAAGTAAAATACGGCACTCCTCATAAGCAGTAGTAATCAGCTTCCGTACCTCCCGGTCAATATCAGAAGCAACCTCCTCGGAATAATTCCGCTGGTTGTTCAAATCCCGACCAAGGAATACCTGATGATCACTGCTATCACCAAAGGCTATAGGCCCCAGATGCTTGCTCATACCATATTCCATAATCATACTGCGAGCCATCTGAGTAGCCCGCTGAATATCATTCTGAGCACCGGTACTGATTTCCTTCAGTACAACCTCCTCAGCCACACGGCCTGCCAGCAAGGTCTTTAGCTTATCCAAAAGCTCCCCTCTGGTAGCATAGGAGCGATCCTCCTTTGGCAGCATTAAGGTATAGCCACCAGCACGACCACGAGGAATAATCGTAACCTTGTGCACAGGATCTGCATTTGGCAGCAGCATACCTACCAAGGTGTGACCACCCTCATGATATGCAGTCAGACGTTTCTCCTTGTCGCTCATAACCTTGGACTTGCGCTCAGGACCAGCCATAACCCGCTCAATGGAATCCTCCAGCTCAGACATAAAGATGGCCTTCTTGTTGCGACGAGCTGCCAGCAAAGCAGCCTCGTTAACCAGGTTGCTCAGATCTGCACCAGTAAAGCCCGGTGTTCTCCGTGCCAATACCTCCAAATCCACATTCTTGTCCACTGGCTTACCCTTGATATGTACCTTCAGAATGGCCAATCTACCCTTTACATCAGGGCGATCTACCACAATCTGGCGGTCAAAACGACCTGGACGCAGCAAAGCTGGATCAAGAATATCAGGACGGTTGGTAGCAGCAATAATGATAATACCCTCATTGGCTGCAAAGCCGTCCATCTCAACTAGCATCTGGTTCAGAGTCTGCTCACGCTCATCATGTCCGCCGCCTAAGCCAGCGCCACGCTGACGGCCAACGGCATCAATCTCGTCGATAAAGACAATACAAGGAGCATGCTTCTTGGCCTGATCAAACAAATCACGAACACGTGAAGCACCTACACCTACAAACATCTCCACAAAGTCAGAACCACTGATAGAGAAGAATGGCACCCCTGCCTCACCGGCTACAGCCTTGGCCAACAGGGTTTTACCTGTACCTGGAGGGCCAAACAGCAATACGCCCTTTGGTATCTTGGCACCAAGCTCATTGTACTTCTTAGGATGCTTCAGGAACTCTACTACCTCTTCCAGTTCCTGCTTGGCCTCGTCAGCACCAGCAACATCAGAGAAATGTACCTTTACCTTGTCGCCACCGCTAACCTTGGCACGACTGCGGCCAAAGGACATCATCTTGCCGCCGCCACCCTGAGTCTGGTTCATAAAGAAGAACCACAGGGCTGCCAAAAGTACAATCGGCAGCAGAGAAGAAATCAAGCTGGACCACCAAGGTGGTTCTGGCGGATTCTCCGCTTTAATATCAATATTCTTTGCCTGCAGCTTGTCTACCAGATTATCCTCCTGATAAGGGAAACCTGGCATAACAGATTTGAACTCAGTGCCATCAGACAATGTACCCTTAATGACATTCTCTACCAGCACTACCTTGGACACCTGTCCATCCTCAACCTGTTTCATGAAATCCGTATAATGCATTTCCTGAATCTTAGGCTGCTGCTGTTGCGAAAAGAAATCAATGGCAGAAATTGCGACAAAAATTATCAGCAAATACAATGCCACATTTTTCATAAACTTATCCAATGGAAAACCTCCTCCCGCAAAGGTTATTTCGCTAAACCTTCACGAATACTAATTATAGCATTATTTCTATATTTCCACAATTAGGAATAAATTTCTCTTTTCAACACGCCAATAACAGGAAGATTGCGATAGCTCTCAGCATAATCCAATCCATAGCCTACCAGGAACTCATCTGGCACCTCGTAACCGCAATAGTCTATATCCACATCTACCTTACGACGGGAAGGCTTGCTCAGCAATGCACACAGCTTCAAGCTGGCTGGCTCTCTCTTGGCCAGCTCTGCCTTTAGCTGGCTCATGGTAATGCCGGAATCAATAATATCCTCCACCAGCAACACATGGCGTCCCTTGATATCTACGCTAAGATCCTTTTTGATGTTAACCTTGCCACTGGTTTCAGTACCATTGCCATAGCTGGAAGCCACCATGAAATCTATATGCAAAGGAATGCTTATATTTCTGGTCAAATCAGCAAAAAACATTACAGAGCCTTTGAGAATACCCACAACCAGCAAATCCTTGCCCTTATAGTCCTTGGCTATCTGCTGCCCCAGTTCTCTGCATTTTTCCTTCAATGCTTCCTCATCAAACATTACACTTGCCAAATCCTCTAACATGCCTACATTCTCCTTTAAATTTATTTTACTTCTAGAATAAAATATTTATTTGTTGACTCACTTGCCAGGGCATGAGCAAACCGTCGTTTACCCACCAGCCACAAAATCTCTCCCTGACTGACTGCCAGCCACAGCTCATCCCGCCGTTGACGGGGAACTCTGGCATCAATCAGAAAATCCTTTAGCTTCTTGCTTCCCTGAGACAATCTAACTCTATCCCCCGGCTGGCGATGCCGAAGCTCTATGGGAAATACACATTTATCTGCATCGCCATATATTGCCCCCTCTGGCAATATATCTGGCAACGCATCTGCCAAATAACCTCTAATCAGCCTGCCATCTGGCAGCTTCAGTTCTCCTGGTAAAGACAGATACATGGAGTGTTTATCCTCATAGCTATCCATGTTATCCATTGTAACATTATTTTCTGAAAATGGAATGGTTTTTTTATAAAAATATATAAATTTATAGGAAATTTCCACCTGCAAACCGTAGGGCAAATCCAATTTGCTGCCTGTACGCTCTATCTCCAGCAGATGCTTTATATCCTCCAACTGCCGATAGGAAAGCTGTCTATCCTCAGCCAGCTCACCTGCCATTTTCTGCAAAAGACGGCCCAAAATGGCTTCCGGCAGTCTTTTTAGCTCCAGACAGCTGCACCTATAACCATTATCTTCCTGGTGCACCAGCTTGTCCCAGGCATTTTTTACATTAGCCTGTAAAAAATCCTCATCCTGGGCAGCCAGTTCTGCCAAATGACACAGTCCCTCTGTCAAAGCTGGATTGTATTCCCGCTCCAGCAAAGGCAGCAGCTCCAAACGAATCCTATTTCGCAGGAACTCCAATTCATCATTAGTGCTGTCATGTCTTGGGGTTAACTCCCTTGTCTGACAATAGGCTGTCAGCTGGCTCTTTCTGGCAAAAAGCAAGGGCCTGATAAGGCAGTCCTGACGGCTTCTAATTCCGCCTAAACCACGAATACCGCTGCCCCTTAGCAAATGCATCAAAAGGGTTTCTGCCTGATCGTCGCCGTGATGGGCTGTAGCTATATATACTCCCCTCGACACCTCTGCCATCAGCCTGTCCCGAAGTCCATAAAGAAAACCATAGCGCATTCTTCTAGCTGCTGTTTCCAAGGATTCATTTTTTTGACTGGCTTCCAAAGGTACATTGCCAGAACCTAAATAAAAGGCAATTCCCTGCTGACGGCAAAATTCCTGAACAAAGGCCGCATCTCCCAGTGAGTCCTCTCCTCTGATACCATGCTCATAATGTGCTGCAACTACCTCTATCTGGAGCCTTGCCTTCATCTGCCACAGCATATCCAGTAGAGCCAAGGAATCTATACCGCCAGAGCAGGCTGCTATCACCATGCTATGAGGAGACAAAGCGATTTTCTTCTGCCAATTCTGACAAAATGTCTTTAAAAAATCCATAATTTCCTCCTCAAGTCTTTGAAAATTAAAAAGGAGCACCTAAGAGGCTGCTCCTTTGCATCATCTATCTGTCCTTATCTTCTGCGTCCGCCACCACGACCGCCGCGCTTGCTATCAGTCTTGCGGCTGAGATCGGTCAGGCGCTCATCACTATCCTTCAGGAAACGAGACAGCTTATCCTCGAAGGAAGCGTTGCTGCCACCGCCAAAACGGCTGTTGCTGCGACGGAAATCACCGCCAGATGCACGGAATCCCTCATGACGCATAGGTGCGCCACTCTCACGCTGAGGACGGGCATTGAAGCTTCTCTGCTCCCGCTGCTGTGGCCGTTCCACCGGCTTTTTCTCCTGAGCCTGCTTTACGGAAAGGGCAATCTTGCCTTTGTCATCCACAGACAAAATCTTAACCTTGACCTTGTCCTGCTCCTTCAGAAAATCATTAACATCCTTTACATAGACATCTGCTACCTCTGAAATGTGCACCAGGCCAACCTTGTTCTCCGGCAGATTAATAAAAGCTCCAAAATTTGTAATGCCGCTAACAACGCCATCAACAATACTTCCAACTTCAATGGACAAAATACTTCTTCCTCCTCAAAAATTAACTTAATCGTCATTATACCCTTATATTGTACCAAGTGTCAATTATTTATTCTCAGCATAGATATAAGGAATTTCACCTTTGCGAGTCATACCCAGCTCTTCCCGAGCCAATTTTTCTATATAAGCATCATCAGAAAGACTGGCATTCTCGTCCTTTAGCTGCTGATTCTCCCTCTGAGCCTCCTCTAGGCGCAGACGTGCCTGGTCCATATCACCATTCAGCTGGCTAATAGTCATAGCCCTATCGCCTATTACATATACACCATAAATTAGGACACACAAAGTCACTAACAACCAGCCCAGGCTAAGGCCTCCAATTTTTTGTTTTTTAGTATTTTGTACTCTACCGTCTTTCACTTGCTTTTCTCCTATTTTTCACTCCACTGATAATAATATGTAGAAGCAATCTGTCTATACAGAGAATCACATTCATCACAGCGAAATCTTGCCACTGTATCCGAAAAATCTGCTCGTCCATTAACTATCTTAGCAGTCTCTGGTTCCAAATATTTCATTTTGGCACCACAACGAGGACATTCTGCCTGATTGTTGGCATCCCGTTTTAGCCGTACCGGGGCAATATCTCCTGTTTTCTTTACCTGTTTTCTCTGATTCTTTTTATTATTATCACCATTCTGTTTTTTAGCTAAGGATATATCCTCCTCCGTAGCCTTAAATACATCAAAATAACCTGTATGCATAAGCTCTCGATAAAATTTGCCACACTTCGTACAAACAAGCTTAGGCTTTATATTATCATAGTCTACCTTGCCATCAACAACCCGTATCTGACCGCCCGGCAAATAAACCAAGTCTCTATTACATTCTGGACAAATGCATATATCGTCTTTTCTTTTCTTTAATTTACTTACTGTCAATCCGAATCACTCCAATACCCATAATTGGATAAATCCATATTCTCTTTGATGATTTCCACTATTTCTTTTGCAGCCTCCGGCTTTCTAGCTATTCTAGCAGCCTCTCCCATAGCTGCCAATTTTTCTCTATCTCCTAAAAGCTGTCTTAGTATATAGGCTACATTATCGCCTGCGTGAAGCCAAATAGCAACACCACAGCCTGACATATATCTGGCATTGTCTGTCTCCGGTCCTGGAATAGGCTCATGCAAAAGCATAGGCAGGCCCAAGGACATAGCCTCTGTCAAGGTCAAGGCTCCTGGCTTCGTCAGCAGTACATCTGCCGCTCCCATAAGCTGGTTAATCTTGTCAGTGTAACCATAAACTGTAATTTTATGATGAGAATGCTGTCTAGCGGCTTCTGCCCTGCGCAGAAGTTCCTTGTTCCGTCCAGCCACCACCACCAGCTGCAAAGACTCCCCTATGGTCTCCAGCTGCTCCAGAGCCAAACCAATACGGCCTAGGCCAAGGCCTCCTCCCATCATAAGCACCACAGGCTCCTCCAGGGCCAGATTCAATTTCTGGCGGCACTGAACCTTGTCCAGCTCATGCTGAAAACATTGGGCCACAGGAATACCGGTAACATGTATGGTACTCTGGTTAATACCATCTGCTATTAGCTGTTTTTCCATAAAATCACAGCCTACAAAATACAAATCCATATGGGGACAAATCCACATCTGGTGCACTGAGTAATCTGTAATAACCGCTGCTGATAAAAACCTTCTACGCCATCTTTCACTTAGATGTGAAACCGCCTCTGCGGGAAAAGGATGGGTACAGATTATTACATCCGGTTCATATCTACGCAGCAAATTCTTGATGGAAAGAGACATGGCATAGGCCATAAGCAGCTGAATAAAACCACCCTTTCTCTTACCCGCTGTAAACTGATACATAAACTCATAGAGATTGGGCACCATAGCCAGCATTTTCAGATAACAGCCTTTCATCAAAGCATTGACAGCAGATGTATGCCAGCTCATAAAATCAACTATATCCAAGCGAGCATGAGGAAAGGATTTTCTGACACCTTCAGCTATAGCTCCTGCTGCTTTTTCGTGGCCAGAGCCAACTGACGCTGTAATTATCAAAAATTTCTTTCCCATAACCTCACCTCGAATCCCTTACTGTTAATTTTAGCACATAAGGAACTTATATATCAACAACCATCTTGTATATTCCTGTATATTTTATTAAGTTAGACCTCCATCAACGCTCCATAAAGCACCATTAACAAAGGAAGCCTTGCTGCCAGCCAAAAAATAAACAATCTCTGCCACCTCATCCACGGTGGCAATTCTGCCTAGAGGATAAACGGAAGCCATTTCCTGCAAAGCCGCCTGCCTATCTGGATATTGCTTGAGCTGAGCCTCTGTCAGAGGTGTCAGCACATCTCCCGGACATACCGCATTGATGCGTATGCCATAAGGCCCCAGCTCCAAGGCCATAGCCTTGGTAAACATATTGACTCCTCCCTTGGAGGCACAATAGCTGCTGCAAAGCATATTGCCATGAATACCTGCATCAGAGGAGATATTAACAATATTGCCTGTCCCTTGCTTTTTCATCTGCAGCACAGCATACTTTGTCATAAAGACAGTTCCTTTGAGGTTTATGGCTAGCATGGCATCAAAATCCTCCTCAGTAACATCCTCCAAAGCCTTTTCAAAATATCTGCCTGCGGAATTAATCAGTACATCCAGAGAACCACCCCATTGCACCGTCTGAGCCACTGCTTTGGCACAATCCTCCACCTTGGACACATCCCCCTGTATATAAAGTATTTTTGTTTGAGGATAGGCCTGCTGCAAGGACTCTGCTACCTGCTGTCCCTTGATTGCATCCCGGCCCAAAATTGCTACCTGATAGCCTCCTGCGGCAAAAAGCTCCGCTGACCTTTTGCCAATTCCAGATGTACCTCCGCTAATTAACACCACCTGTCCCATATAGGCCTCCACAACTCCTTTAATTTATCCAATTTAGTCTACAGCTATTTCTGCAGCCTAATCAATTCCTTTTAACGCAAATTCCTTTGCGCCAAAAAGAAATTATATACAGCCTCTGCTGCCGGACGATTCATACCATCCAAGCCTGCCATTTCCTCCACAGAGGCTTCCTTGATTTTTTCCAGCTCTCCATAGTGTTCATAGAGCAGCTGCCGTCTTTTGGGGCCAATTCCCTCAATATGGTCTAGCACCGACACCATATTTCGCTTGCCTCGCAACCTGCGATGATAGGTAATGGCAAATCTATGAGCCTCATCTCGTATCCGCTGTATCAGGAAAAGAGCCTGGCTATCCCTAGGAAGAATCACCGGCTCTGATTCTCCCTCCCGAAAGACCTCCTCTTCCCTTTTGGCCAAGCCTACCACAGGCACCAAAAGATGCCCTGCTCCCCGAATAATCTCCAGAGCAGAGCTTAGCTGTCCCTTGCCGCCATCAATAACAATCAAATCAGGCATTTCTGCATCAGGGGCACCATAACGCCTAGTGGTAACCTCCCGCATAGATTTGAAATCATCAGGCTTACCCTCAGCACTGCGAATTTTAAAACGGCGGTAATCGGATTTTTTGGCTACGCCCCCTTCAAAAACCACCATAGAGGCTACAGTTTCTGAGCCTTGCATATGGGATATATCAAAGCATTCCATGCGGTAAGGAGCCTTCTTCAAGCCAAGATAGCGGCCCAGCTCCTCCACTGCCCCTGTGGTCTGGTCATAAACCCGCTGCAGGCGGTTCACACCTTCTTCTCTTTCACGGCGAATAATCCCCTGCTGCATCTTGGCCAGTTTTTGGACAGCCTGCAGCTGATCCCGCAAACGGGCGGCCTGCTCAAATTTCAGTGCCTCCGCTGCCTCCTCCATTTGCTGCTTCAAGTCAATCTCAACCTGTCTGGTTTTTCCCTCCAGAAACAGGCAGACCTTGCCGATCATAGCTCTGTACTCCTCTGTGTCCACCTGACCAATGCAGGGCGCCAGACAGCCCTTGATATGGTACTCCAAGCAGGACTGCCCCTCCTTCAAATGGCGGCAGATACGAAAATGAAACATCTTCTTCAAAAGCCGCAAACATCTATGCAAGGCCGTGGCATCTGTATAAGGCCCAAAATATCTGGCTCCATCCTCCAGCACCTTGCGGGTAATAAAAACTCGAGGATATTTTTCCTGTACTGTAACCTTCAAATAGGGGTACATTTTATCGTCTTTGAGACTGATATTGTATTTGGGACGATATTTCTTGATAAGGTTGCACTCCAAAATCAGAGCCTCTACCTCAGATCCAGTAATGATGATTTCAAAATCCTCAATCCGCTCCACCATTGCCCTAACCTTGGGAGCATGCTGGTGATTGTTCTGAAAATACTGCCGTACCCGATTTTTGAGAATAACAGCCTTGCCAACATAAATAATAACGCCAGCCTTGTCCTTCATCAAATAAACCCCTGGCCGCTCCGGCAGAAGCTGTAATTTTTCCGCAATAACCTCATTCATAATATCTTCCTGTTCTAAGCCTTTAATATTTTTCGACTTCTAAAAAACCACCAAACAGAAGATTTCCGTCTGGTGGTTTTATGCATTTAAGTTTTAAGTAGAACTTCTTGTTTTATTTTCCTGTTCTGCCACGTACTGGAACAACACATCTATACCCACAGTCTCTTTTCTTTCCTACATTATATACTATTTAACTTAATTTGTGAACTTCTCTTCGCCAAATACTCTATTCATGCCAGCAACTGTTATGAGCCATGTTGAGCCGGATTGCCTGGCTTCTTCCTTGACGAACCACTGAACAGCCCTTGCATGGGCAATAAAAAACACCACCTAATCAGCAAGTTGCTGATTAGGTGGTGTTTTTTTAATTAACTTCTACGTCTTCTTGGAACCCAGAAACGCCACGCTACATAGCCATAATCTGACGCTACCATACGCTGGCCCCAACGGTTAGTATATTCCTTGCAGAAAATCCACATAAAAATGTGCTTCTCTTGAGATAAATGTTGTCCTTACACGAAAATTGTGATAAAATATTAAAAGTATACATTTTCACTAATAGAGTTGCCGCTCTATTTTCGTGACGACAAAGCCATCTGGTGATTTCAGTCATTAGGTGGCTTTTTGTTTTGTATTTATCCACAAGATACTCCTCCTTGTTTAAATTTTATACAAATGCGACAAAACACGCATAAATATCTATAATAAACTGCTAATCACTTACCATCACCTAATGTACACGGGATTTTTGAATAATTGCAGCTTGTTTTGATACACCATAATGCTCCGATATAGCAGATATATCCATATCCTTAACACATTTGTATGGTGCTAAAACCTCTCCAGCAAAAGCATTAGCTTGCCATTCAGGGTTCATGTATGCAGGAACATTTTCCATTCTAGCAAAGGATACTTTGTCCCCTCTATGCAGAAAACAATGCGCTATTTCATGAGCTATAGTCAAACGGTCTCTGCCATACCCATCACAAGCGCGATCATACACATCGTTTCTAATTCTGATCTTTTTTAGAGATGGATATGTTTCACCGTGCTTATCCCTTAATTCTGTCTGGGAACATATTTCAACAGTGTAACCATAATCCTGCAATTCTTCTAATACAGCAACAATATCTAGCCAACTATCTTCTTTATACCCAAATAGCAATCTAAATACATTTGCAGCATTCCTGATCTGGTTTAATGAAAGTGGTGTTACCGCTAAAGAACTCAATCAACATTCTCTCCTTCCAAAATTTCTTTAATGCGATTTATTTGATCTTCATCCAGACTTTTAAACTTTCTGGCAAATGCCAATGCTACATCCTGTCTAGCATCAGATTCATTATTTACATCAACCTCAATTTTTTGTCTTGCTTGCATAGCTAAACTTTGAAGTTCATGTTTCATCTTTTCGCTTAAATTGTAAGACTCACTAATTTTATCTACCAACTTGTTGGTCAGATCCCTTTTTCCGTTTTCAACAGAAGATAAATAGGATGATGTGACGCCTATATTATGAGCCATATCTTTGAGGTATTCATCTCTTTCTAGCCTAATTTGACGTAACCACTTACCAACTTTGGTCAACATCTTAATTCCTCCTTGTACTAAGTTTGTATAATAACTTTAACTCTCTTGTATAAGAATATCATGTTTTTAGTAAAAAGTCAAATAGTAAAATTTTATTTTTGCATAAAAATAACGACTACCCGATATTTTCCGAGTAGCCGTTATTATTTTACGTGATGTTACCCCCTGGTCTTTTCCATAGTCTTGGTCAATACCATTTCCACTACATAAATAAGACCGTCGATTACAAGAGGCAGTACAAGCATGTCGCGGATTTTACACCAACCATGTTCCACCTTGGCCTGCTCTTTTATTTTAGAGGTGAAGCTATCAGCTGCGTTCTTGATAGCAGGAAGAATAGATTCAACGATTTGCTTGGTCAAATTCTGCTTGACTTGTTCCGTGATTTCCTCAACCTGCAAGCTCTCTACAATATCATCCCGAAAATCTGTCCACTTACTCATAAAAATTCCTCCCTTACATTGTCAGCTGATAATCAGTAATACCGCGGGCTATTGCACGGGCAAAATCGTCCTGATTTTCAGTAAGCAAAATCACATCATCCTGATTGCTGATAAATGCCAGCTCTACCAGCACTGCCACAGCGTCTGTGTTGGTCAGCACATACAGCCCATTAGTGCCAGGCCTTGCTCCCTTGATACCACGGTCTACAGTATCCATCGCATTAGTTAGCTGGGACTGAATGCAGCTAGCCAGCTTCTTGCCTTGCTCAGAGCTGTAGAAGTAGAATGTCTCTGTACCCTCTGCCGCCGAATTAGCAGCGCTGTTACAGTGGATAGACACAAACACATCTGCATTCATACTATTAGCTGTATTGACTACGGTAGCCAAAGAATCGTCCTGACACACTGTTGCGTCTGTCCCCGCAGCAATCAAATACTTTGCCACCAAATCACCCACATGCTTAACAACAATAGCCTCTTTCAATCCATTATAGCTGTTTACTGCACCCGGGTCTGGTACTCCGCTAGGTGCATGGCCTGGATTAATAAATACTTTCATTAAAATTCACTCCTTTAATTTTTTATGGACAATCTGAATATGTTTAGTTGGTACCGGTGTTTACACTATATATTTATTCAAACATACCATAATTTTTTAACGTTTATACTCTTTCAGTTGTTCTAAAGTTGCTTTCAGCTTTGCTGGTACCGGCAAGCCTGCTTTTGCTGAATTTTCAACTACAGACAAACCCTCGTTACCAATAAAGAACCACACTACAATAGTCTGCGCCAATATCTGTCCCACTGCTTTATCAACAAAATGCGCCAAGACACAAGCAGCAGTATCATCATTTTCTTGACAATTCCCTTAAATCCTCTCTGACTGTTAAGCGCAAGATTAGGATTGACATAGGCTGCAGCTACTCCGCTGATATAGTCAATAACCATTAGCCATAACAGGGCTTCAACAGCTCCACTCCAACCGCAAAAGTATGTGAAACCTGTCCCTAACAGCGCCGACATACTACCCCATTCTATTTGTGCCTGATTAGGAACTAAATACCTTAAAAATTCAATCATCTCATCAACTCCTAAAATTAAAAGAGAGGGCAGCAGCAGCTTCCCTCTCCCAGCCTTTCGCGTACTACTCAGCCTCCGTATTTTCTTACTTTGGTTTTTCAGGTGTGTACCGTGAACACTTTTCATTGCCACAAGTACCATCCTCACGGAGTACCTTTAAGCAGCGGATACACCGCTTTTTGATTTTGTATGCCATTATTCTTCACCACCTTTCAAGGCCTCAATGTCTGTATCATACTGAGTGGCAAGAGCTGTAAGCTCTCCCTTGACGGACTCCATGCCTTCAGTATCTCCAGCAATCGTAAAGTCAAGATAATAGCCTTGCAGGGTTTTCTTATCCTGCTGATACTGGCTGTCAAGTTGAGCCATTTTTTCCTCTGTGGTAGGCTCGTAAGGCTTTGGCTGACTTGGTTCTTCCTTTTCCTCCTGCTCCTTATAGCCCCACTTGCCATCGACAAAGACAATATCAAAGCCTTCTTTGCCTGCTGGTGGTTCGGCCTCTGTGCAATTGGCAGGCATGAAGTAAATTTCCTCTCCTGCTTTTCTGCTGGCTACTGGGTCTATCTGTCTTTCCTGCTCACCCTCAAAAATGAGAGTATCAGGATTAAATCTGTATGCTTTCATGGAATCATTCCTTTCTAAAAATATAAATTTTACTGGTAATATCCCAGTCACTCAGCATAAAGCTGGTTTGCCAAATATTACCGGCGCATTTAATACTATGGGTGTGTATACAGGCCTAATAAATGAAACAAATGCAAACGGAGCATTTAAATTAACGACTACTGGTCGCACGGCTTGGGCAGGATATGACGGTGACAGTGGCAACATAGGTACTGTATCTTTTTCTGCTCAAACAGCGAATAACATTTATGGTGAAAATGCTAGTGTACAACCCAAGTCCCTAATGTTTAGACTAATAATCAAATATATTTAATTAAAGCACGAAGTGTTAATGATTTAGGTTGCATAGTTCCATCCATTGATATTGTCCTGTTTGCTGTAATCCTATATGTAACAGGATGTCCATCAGCTCCTTCATAAGGGGAGGCTAAGTGACCGGGAGAAGAATATGTGGTTTCTAGACCACCCCATCCTGAACAAGGTATTGTAATATTTGGCAAACCAGCTTTATGCTGAGTGCCTGGGGTATTACCGCCCTCAATGAATCTGTTATCTGTCAGCAGTGGCAAATTGAAAGTTGTACTACCGTTACCAGCTCCGTAGGCAGTGCCTATCACTGCAAATAAATCTGCATAGTTAGTACGGCTTACAGCACTGCCATCACATAGCAAATAATTCGCAGGTATGCCAGCACCTGCATACCATATCACAGATCCGACTAAAATGTTGTTAGTAGTGGGATTACTACCTGCTGTCACATGGCCTTGTGCATTAACAGTTACTGAAGTATACGTTCCAGCACTCACTCCGCTGTTAGGGTGACTGTATTTATTTGCTTCTGTTGCAATACTGTCCAGTTTCTTTTTATCAGCAGCGGATAGTAGACCATTCATCGACTGAGTAGCTACGTTAACACTAATATTTCCATTTTTATCTGCATAGTTGCCGTTGACCTTACGAACACTAGTGATAACTCTAAATGTTGCTGTCCCGTCAGTAATAGTAGTATTAACATCAGTAAAAACAGGTTCATTTTTTGCTGTCGTACCGGCTGTTATACATTCTAAGCATGCATAGCTTGGCAGGGAATCATGAAAGCATATATCACCCTTAGTGTATGCTGTAGACCGCTTCAATGGTGGTCTGAGCTGGTGAGGGTGAGATTTAGGATTAGTGTTGTGATCGACAATCAGTTGTCTGATGTCGGAATGAGCTGCTTCATCTTTATTATGTTTGGTGATATCTGCTGCAATCTTCTTTCTGATGTCCTGATGAGATTTACCATCTGCATTGTGCTCACCCAGCATTACCCCATGAGCATTTTTATCATTATTATGCTCATCCACCACGGCATTCAGTGTAGCCATGCTGATCAACCCTGCTGGATCTATCACGGCTTTTATGCTGGCAGCATTGGCACTCATAACATTAACCTGAAATGTCAAAGTAACAGGTGAAGCAACATTTTTATTAGGCATCCTGTCCGGCTCGGTATCAAACATGATAGCATACAGGATTTCCCCATCATCTGGATCAGTAGCAAAGAGTCCCAGCTCCTTAATCAAAAAGCTGTTTTCTACATTATTGGAGGATGCCACCGCCACCACACTGCATATAGTATTATCTGCCTTGCTGACTGCACAGGAGCTGATACCTAAATCCATTCTAGGAGAATCCAGCCTCTCCATATTATCAACATTCTCCGCAGCCACGATGCCAGAACCCAATTGCATTTTTGTAAACACCAAAGTCGTTGCACCCGCAGTTACCTTGGCATCCAAAGCCCGCCCCTTGGCGGTTATTTGTATGTCTGACCAATTACTCATAAGATTGTAACCTCCTTGTATGTTTGTACAGCCACACCCCTATATCTATTTCTGCTAACAATAGCACCCTTAGATTGTGGCGGGCCAATAATATACGATTTCATAGTAGATACTGAACAGCCCCTATATCTCCTAACAGGATTAATTCTCGTAAAGCCAATACCATCCAGCCAGCTCCGTTTATTCTTAACTGAATTAATGGCTTGTACAATCCTGTCAATTTCCTCCATTTCAGGAATTCCATGAAATATGGTCGTTACCATGAAACAATGAGGCCTGCCACCATATTCCCAGTTTTCATGTATTTCTGCCTCTGGAAAGCAAGTATTAACTACACCCTCAACAGCGTAATTCGTCCCCATATGCCTATGATAATCTATAGACTTCTTAACCAGCGACCGACGAACATCCAATGGTAAATCCTCATCGTAGAAATCCACATGATACTGCCAGGCTAAAGAATCAACAGTATCACTGTCCAACTCATCAATTCTACTGATAATCGCAGGTGTTGCGATTTTGGGATAAATCCCCTTTAAGGTTCTATCAATGGCATTGGCAATATTCCTAATATTCTTATCTGCTAGCAAATTTTCGGGCATTATGTCCAACAAGCCATATTCAACCATCTTCCAGCCCTCCATACACCACATTGATATGCTCAGCTATGGCCACGCTATGAGGATTAATGACCTTGAATCCTGGAGCAGTAATGTCTACCCTCTTAGCACCAGCTACCACAATATCTCTTATCAGTCTTGATGGATTTATATCTCTGCCAAGCTTCAAGCGTTGCCATTCAACATGTTTGCTTACTGCTGATTTTACGGCTTCCTGAATTGCTGTTGCTTGGGTGCTATCAGCCCTGTCTATCCAATAGGTCAGGGAAATGTCATACTTCTCAACGGTTGGATCTTCCACAGATACCATATCTGTTAAATAATGAACCCTGGGAGTAGTCAGATATTCCTTGATGCTTTGCTTCAGCTCCTGCCCTGGCAAAGTGCCATCCTTATTTAATGCATAAATAATCACCTCGCCGGGCCTGCTTTCCTCGCCTGCTGCTCCCCTGTCCTCTGGTCCCTCTACAAATACATCACCAATCAAATCAGATACGGCTTTGGTATGATATGTGTACCAGCCATCCGTACCACTGCCAAAAGCCTCTGGGGCTTGCCGGATGCGTTCTCTGTAGCTTTCGTCATCCTCAGCCTCAGCACCGCCCTCCGATTCAGACACATTGCTCATAGACTCCACATAGCCTATATGATCTATGATATTGGCTATTTCTCCAGCTACATAACCGTTGCCTACAGCCCCCACACTCTCACATGTGGCACCTACATTTATGGATATATTGCCAGCTGCAATCTCTGTATTTTCATCAGTAACAAAAACCACATTGTCCTCAGTGGCTATCCTTGTGCCTTTAGGAATGATAACCGCTGAATCCCTGACATCTGACAACTTAACCTTGATTGTTGTCTTTGCAGCGCTTGCCGGTATTCTGATACAGCCTACTAAAATGCCGATGTGATCAAGGTAATCCCCCACCGCATAAGCCAGCATATTCATTTTAGCCGCAAAATTAATCTGATTCATAAGCCACACAATAATGGCAGCCAATGCCTCCAAAAACAGTCTGACAGGGTGAGCCCTGGAAAGCGTTACTCCCGTAAGAGCCTCGTAGCCTGTTATGATATTGTTCTTGATGGTATTGGTATCTGTTTCAACAAAATTTATATCCTTCACCTAATCGCCACCCTTACAGTCGGAACAATTCTGCCCTCTGAGCCTGTACCATCCCATAGCATCGAAATGAATTTCACACGAGGCTCATATTTGGCTAGCTTTTCCTTTATTTCCTTTACTATCAACGGCCTGATTACATTTATCGGCTTGTCTACAACCTCTGAATCAATACCGAAATCCCTATCAAGGGGAACCGTGCCCTGCATGGTAGTCAGGATTGTTTTCACATTTTGGATAACCTCCAGCTGTTCGTTGTCTGGAAAAATCTCGATTTGCTCCAGACTGGCCGTAACATCAATTATTTCCATCTGCCTTCACCTCATCCTCTATATACTCCTTCAGGTTGACTGAGGCCACACAGGATAATATTTCGCCATTGCCCATAAACTGCTCTGCCTTTTCAGACAGTGATTCTATAACCCACTTATTATCACCAATGGGAGCATCTCCTAGAATAAAGGTCAATACGGCACCCTGCTCACAATACTCAATCAGCTTAGCCATTTGGGATCTGGGATTATATCCCAGATAGGAGCTGATACGAATATCAAAGGATATAGTCTGCAGCTTGGCGCCAGTAAACTCTAACAAGGGCTTACTGCCAATCACTTCATGTTCGGCATAATTGGCAGATATGCTCTTGGTGTAATTATCCAATGTAAGAATCCTGTCATAATTGGAAACCTCAAAGGCTATTTCACCTAAAGAGCCTATTTTGCTTTCCTTGTTTTTTACAGTCCCCATAAGGTCAAGCAATGTATCCCAAAAGCTCACACAATCACCCTCCTACAAATACATTACCACTGCCAGATGTATGGGAACCGCTTTGCCCGCACACAACGCATTGTGTAGTATCTCCTACTCTGGTAACTGGCAGGCCGTTACAGTACACTGTGGCAGAGCCGGAAACAGTCTTGAATGTACCGCCGTGAGGGCAGTTTGTAGGCCCTGTATCTGACAGCCTATGAAGCCCCCTGCCATTTATGTAGACATTAGGGCTGGTACTGCCATTACTGCCTGACCGCCCATGAGGACAACATGGCAGCTTCAAATCACAGGTTCCTGTTGTGCTGTCCCCTAGCCTTGTAACTGCTGGCATTCTGCCACCTCCTTGTTAATTCAAATCAATCCTTGCGCCATTGATAGTGATATGTCCACTGCAAATAATCTTAAAATCTCCTGTGGTATTGTCATGTTCTATATAGTCCCCGTTAGCAAATTTTATCCGCCATTTATCTGGATTCTGACACTCAGGAAGCTGTTTATCTGAGTAATAGCTGCCTAGAATAACACCATCACCATGCTGGCTATCATCTGGCACATCCACCACTACCTGCTCCCCAATCTTAGGCATATGATAAAATTTATCCCTGCCGGTAGAGGTAAAGACAATGGGCAGATCTGCTGACACCATGCCATCCGCATCATCAAATACCACTCTTGCCCTGGCGGATTCCGGGTTTATACTTGATATTTTTCCATATTTAGTAGCCATTCAAACACCGCCTCATATCTATATTGCAGGAATAGCCACTGCTTGATACAGAGTGGGATGTGGAAGTAATCAGATACTTCCCATCGAATTTGTGAAAATCTTCCACCTGTACAGTCAGGCCCGCCATCAGCATGCTGTTACTAACAGCTCCTGTTAAGGCTATCCGCCCGGTAACTTCATCCTTGTTCTTTTCCCTAAGCTCGCCCTTTGCCAGCTTTTCAGCCTCAGCCACATCAGCAACTTCCTTGTGAACTTCCAAGATTTGACCATCTTCCTTGCTGGCATCCTCAAAGGTATATTCTATAGTCTCGCCCTTTTTAGCATTTTCATACTTCACATGGCAGGCCTTATATATATCCCTTGTCTTGGAGCGAAAGCTATAGGATTTGATTTTGGTGGCTGCCTTTTTGATAGTCAGCACCGGATCCATATTATCCAAATCAGGAATATAATAAACATCCAGTTGGCTGTCAGACAGTTTTACACCATACCCCTTTTCCTTGGCTACCCTCGTAAGAAAAGCAAGGTCGGATTCATCTTTCTGCTCCAGGCGCTCGATTTCCTCATCATCACTCATATTCAAGTACAGGCCTATGCCCGTCCTGTCTGCTATCTCCTTGGCTATGGCAGACAATTTCACCTTCTCCCATGCCCTGTTTTTCTTTGCTCCTCGAAGCTCGTTATTACTGGGAACTGAAACCGCCTTTATTTTCACCTTGTGAGGCAGACCGGAAACTTCTATTTCATCCACCTCAAAGATCCCTATAGGGATTTCCACATCCCCCTCTGTACTCCAATTGGTAAAAATCAAAGAGGCTTTCAGGGTGGCTCCCTTGTCTGGAAACCAATCACTTTCCCATAGCTCTTTTCTATCTTCAAGGCTAAGACTCATATCATCGGCTATACTATCCGCACTATCCTTGAAGTCAAAACTATCCAAGAATGGGGCAATCTGCTCTGATATGTCCTCCTTGTTGTAAACTATCTTTACTCTAGTATGTCTTGCCTGCATTATGTCACCTTCTTCCAAGGTGGCAGTATGGATGGAATCGAAGCCCCTATATTTGGTATGGCAAGCTCCAACCCAGCAGGGAAAACCAGTGTATTTCTATACTGCTCATTGGCTTCCATCAGCCTAGTAGCATATTTTTCACTACCCAACTGTTTCTTGGCGATAAAATCCCATTCATCACCAAGAGAAGTTATATATATTCTCATGCAAAGCTCACCCTGCTTTCATCATGGCGGATTTCCTCCAAGGCTCTTAATACTGCCTCTTTCACATTGTCTTGAATACTTCCTAGCATGGAACTGTCAGCACTGCCATTGATGGTAATCGGTATGGATATGCTGACATTCTGATTGGAGGTACTGCTGCCAGCATTGCCACCACTTATACCTCCTGCCATAGCCAATGCCTCAGAGGCTGGCGATGGGCCGCCCTCTGGCAACATTCCCAACATCTGCCCAGCCTGCTGCCAAAGGCTCACCGCCCGGCGACTGCCATCAAGAGGAATAGCCGCCTCTGGACCTTCCTCTGCAAATGTTGTCAGAAAAGCTCCCTTGCGATAGATACCGCCATCAGCATTATGGGATACATCCTGACCGCCTCCACTGCCAGAGCCTAAGCCAAGCAGTCCACTGGCCACACTGCTGATTTTATCCGTAATTCGCCCGAGAATATTGCTGGCAATATTCCAAATTCCTTCAAATACAGAGCTGAATATATTTACAATATTCTCCCAGGCTCCCTGCCAATTTCCTGTGAATACATTCCCTACAAAATCAAGAATATTTCCGAAAACTGTAACAGCCGTATCAAATACTGTGGCCAAGGTTTCTATTATCAGCGCAAATCCAGATAAGGCTATTTCAACAACAGTAACCACAACGGCTCCCAAAGTATTCAAGGCAGCGCTAACCACTGATGAACCTTCTCCAGCTCCACCTCTAATAGTCCCACAAGCCTTTCGCAGGCTCCATTGATGGTATCGAAGGCAGGCTGTAATCTTTCCTGGGTCTGCTCCCATGCAGCTGATATTTTATTAGATACAACAGCAGCAACTTCGCAAACAGCATCCCAATTGGAATACAGCAGCATTGCTGCAGCTGCTATGGCACCTATGACCGCTACTAACGGCCAGCCAATGGCCATAATGCCAGCCAACGGGCCCAACATACCTGATAATCCTGCAAACATGCTTGAAGCCTTGAAAACTGCTGCTGCAGCCTTTATAGCTATAAGCGAATCAGCCAATGCGCCGAATACAGACACACCTATAACAGCAGAGCCAACCAAACCTGCCAAGGCAACCGCCATACCGGTAATTGTTGGATGAGCCTCTGCCCATTTGCCAAATTCTCCAGCTATATCCGCTATCTTGCTGGCGAAGCTGGCCAATATCGGTAAAACCGTGGAACCTATAGCAATTTCTATACTTTCCATAGCTGATTTTAGCTTTGTCAACGCACCTCTGGCATTATTCTGCATGGTTTTGGCCATTTTCCCTGCAGCTCCATCTGCATTATCTACAGCATTGGATAGCTTAGCAAAATCCGCATAGCTTGCGTTTACCACCGACAAGAAACCTGACATGGCTTCTTGTCCTGCTATACTGCTGGCAAGTTCCGCCTTTTCTGCATCAGACAAGCCCGCGAACTTTTCCCGTAATTCCTGCATGGTCTGCCTAAAGGGCTTCATTGTGCCATCTACATTTTTGGCTGATATTCCTAGTTTATCCAAAGCCTTGGCTGCATCACTTGGCGGAGAAACGAGTCTTGTCATAATGGCTCTAAGGCTTGTACCTGCCTGCTCTCCCTTAATACCAGCATTAGCCATTAATCCTGTTGCCAAGGATACATCCTCCAAGCTATAGCCAAGAGCACCAGCCACAGCACCAGCATACTTAAAGGTCATGCCCATCATTTCTACATTGGTGTTAGCGTTAGTGGATGCGGCTGCCATAACATCTGCCATATGGCCTGCCTGCTCTGCCTTCATACCAAAAGCCGTTAAATCATCAGAAACAATATCCGCCACAGTGGCCAAATCACTGCCAGAGGCAGCAGCCAAATCCAAGAGGCCAGGCATACCGGCTATAATCTGCTCCGTTTTCCAACCTGCCATACCTAGATAGCTCATAGCTTCAGCAGATTGCTTTGCACTGAACATGGTACTTGCGCCCAGCTGGCTTGCTGTAGCTCGCAAGCGCTCCATTTCCTCAGCATTACTGCCCGTGATAGCCTGAACCTTTGAAAGAGCACTTTCATAATCTGCTGCGGTGGAAACCATTCCTGTTAAATGACTCCCCACTGAAGATACTGCTGCTATAGTACCAGTTGCATTTATTATGCTGCCCATTGCCTTTCCGCCAGCAGCTTTTGCATTCCCCATAAGCTGTGCCTTAGCATTTTGCCGTTGCAGTTTTTCAACCTGCTCTAGCTCTGCTTTATAGGGCTTCATGGAGTTTTTCAGCCGTATATATTCTGATTCCAACTGCTGTAGACTATTAGCCAATCTAGTAGAATCACCTATTCCTTGTCGTTGCAAACTTAGAAGCTGTTCCTTGGCATTTCTGTTTAAATTGATCTGGTTTTGTACACCAGCCATTTTTTCCTTGACGATTTCCTCTGTTCTAGCAAGTTTTTTAGCCTCATTAGCTAATTTAGCCAATCCTTGGCTTGATTCAATCGCTTTAGCCATGAGATTGCCTTGGAGGCTGGTATTTAAAACCATTGCGTATTCAAATATTTTATTCAAAGACCTTTACCTCCTAACAGGGTTAATATATAATAAAATAAAAAGGGGCGATTTATATGTTGACGATACTGGGATTATTTATTATCTTCTGTTTTGTGTATGCTGTTTTTGAATTTAGTCATACTTTAATAAAAATGGCAAAAGAAGAAAAATGCCGTAAGATAAAAGAAAAGGAATACCTTGCCAGCATAGAGCATTATAAAAAAACTAGCATGTTTTTATATGAGCATCATCTGGACATGAACCCCTACAAACGTGAACGTTATTATCTTAACCAGCTAAAACACAGTCCTAAATAAAGCACTTATGGAGGCGTTTAATCTTTAAGCCCTACTCAGGGCTTATTTCTTTGCTCTTTTTACACTTTCGCTGATTTCCTCCACCCACTTAACAAGCTCATCAAATGTCATTGACATCCAATACTCTATGCTGCCATATTCCCTGAGCAGTACAGCGATTTTTCTAAAACATCCTATGGGATCATAATCTATACTGTCTCCATGTCTGTCTGTGCCAAATCTCCGAACAAAAAATTAGTCACCATAGCCAGAGCCAAGGTATATTTCCTTACAGGCAAATCGCAAACCTCTGTATAGGTTACTCCCATAGCCTTGGCAGCCAGCGCTGCATGAAACGACCCTGTAAACTGCAACAGTGTGGATTTCTCGCCATTGCGCCTTGCTGTACGCTCAGCACTGATATAATCCCGACCAGTTAGATTTTCCAATCCAGTTCTCAGCTTTTCCATATCAAACTTTGTCTCAATAGGCATTTCAACAACCTTTTCCAAATCAGCCATAATATTTACCTCCAATTCGAAAGGCGGCCACAATAGCCGCCCTCTTACATATTTTACTGCTTACATCCCCAGGGCTGTGCGAATCTTGGCTAAGAAATCTGTACCATTTACATAGTAAATATAGTTCAGCTTATCTACCTCAACCTTAGTTACCCCGTCTACAGATACCTTCAAATAGATAACTGAGCCGGTCAGCTTGGTATCCATGGTCTCTGCCGGCGACAACTTGCCCAGCTCTACAGAAGTAGGCAACAGTCTCAGCATAACCCTCAATGACTTGGTAATATATTCACCAGTACCAGCATCATAGGCCTCTACAGCTCCGAACAACTCGAAATCATAGGCCCGAACCTCGGCCATTTCCAATACAGTTTCCTCTGTAGTACGAAAATTCATTTCCACACTCAGATTGCTTGTATGACCGCTGACAGGCATATCAATATCACCGCTGATACCTGCGCCGGTAATGGTGGTAGTCTTGGACTCCAGATTGGGCAGGGTCGTATCAACCAGGCCAGGCTTTTTCTTGCCATTCAAATAAAACTCAAAATTATTCAAATGGCTAGGAACAACATTAACATTGCTCATTATCTTCCCTCCCTATTACTCAAACAATGTAGAAATGTAATCAGGATCATATTCCTGAACAAACTCAATCTCACGGGCTGCTGCCGGAGGTGTCATAAACACATGGAAATAGAGAATGCCAGCCATCAGGTCAGTTACTGTATTATCAGCTTCCCTGAACTCTACACGGCCACCCAGTAGGGCCCCCTTGGCAGTCAAGCCGTTCAGCCAGATATTCGCACTGTCCACTATGCTATGAATCAGCCGCTTATTGGCTGGATCATCAATCTTGCTCCAGAATGTAGTAATCAGGGTATTACCCACCCAGTTAAACATCCGGCGCTGAACAACCTGATTATCCTTTACATCCGGATTGCCAGGATATGCCCCAGTCTGAACGCCCCAGCTCTTCCAGCCACCAATAAAGTTGATTGCTGTCATAATGCCATTCTGGTTGAGATAGGCTGCCTGTGCATTGCTGTAGAAAACCTCAGAGCCATCTGCCATGCAGGTAGCGTTGATTTTCATGCTTTTGTTGGACGGAGCATAGTACGGAATATTATCATGATCCGCATCAGTGCGGTTGCAGATGCTGGCGATGTGGGTGGACATATGGGAAATTTCCTTATCCAGCTTTACCATCGGATAGCAGACAATCATATTTTTGTCTGTATAGCTGTTGGTATTCTTCCACTCTGATGCCTTGGTGTAATTTGCTACAGCATCAACGGGAATATCTGCAATAGCGATTGCATTGAAATGACCGCTGATATTGTAGGTCTTGGCACTCATAACCGCTCCCACATTTGGCTCTGAGCTGTAACCTGGAGCAATAATAATACCAGGTACAAGGCCGAATCTCGGGAATATTTCATCAATCAGCTCCATGCCAGTTGCCTTGCCTGTAACCTTATCAACACCGCCAATAATCTCATTGGCTGTTACAAGGCTATGGTCAATAACATTGTAGGTTGCCGAAGCGGAGGCCACATCATGCAGCTTGCCATCTTCAAGAGCTGTAACCAGCACATCCCCATCATCGTTGTAAGCAGCAGTATAATCTGTGCCCAGAACGCAATCATCAGCCAGGGCATCACCAGACATCAATGTGATTTTCAAAGTATCAAGCAATACCTCGCCCTTGATTACTACCTCATTGCTGCTAAAATCCAGCTTGCTGGTTATCTGCTTCTTGTGCTTAGTTGGATCCAGCACATTAACCAGCACGATAGGTGCCATATTGTAATATGTGAAATGCTGCCTGATAACCTCGCACAGAGTATATTTTGACCAATCGTCACTATAGCCAAAAGCAGCCACCGCCTCCCTCAAGGTGTAGCACAGTCTTGGCTCATTTACTGCGGTAACATCACCCTTGTGAACAGGTGCCGTACCAAATGCCACAATCAAACCGCTATCGGTTTCAGTCATAGGCACAAGGCTTGTTGCCTGCTCCTGGGTGTACACGCCATGCTTATAGCTTGCCATTATTTACCACTCCATTCCTGCAAAACTTCTTTGTAGGCCAGATTGGCCACGGTACCAGTCTTCTGAATACTTGCCTTCAAAGCAGCAATCTCCAAAGGTTTAGCAAACAGCCTCTTTAGCGGTGCCTGATTGAACTTTTCAGGAATACCGCCACAATAGAGCTGATTGGTTTTCAATCCAGCCTGTGGAATAGTGGGGCCAAGATACATTACAGGCTCCGCTTCCACTTTTATATCCTCAATCTTTTTCTTTACTGCCATAATAACCCTCCTTATGGATTGGGGTGGCCCACACGATATTTCACAGTTCCATAGCCAAACCAGAATGGGTATGGCTGTGCTTCCACTGTTTCCCACTTATTGGGGTATTCCAGCGGATATTTACGGGCCACAGTCCTGTTATTACATATCCGCTGACGAATGCGCTCCATGATTGAAAGCAAATCCATCCATGCATTTTTATCCTCACCGTACACCCCTACAGTCATACCGATGGTGGCTGTGGAAATACCATCGCCCTCATCCACCACATCCTGTACACTGATAATCACAAGGGGATAATAGGTGTCCGTCTGAAAATCTTCATCCGGAATGTGCTGGCAGTAGACAGAAACCTTTTTATCTTCCTGTCCCTCTGCCTTCATAACATAATCTTTGGTTGCCTCCCTGACTTCATCAGCCAGAGCCTTAATAAGTCCTGTTGGTATCATCGTCTATACCCTTTCAAAAAAGCATCTATCTCATGCTCTAGGTTTTTATCCATGCGTTCAAGCATTTTCTTGGCAACAAACTCCGTTACGCTGGGACTACCCAACATCTGCGGTGTTGATGGTCCGGAAAGTTTGCTAATTGGCAGGCTGGCATTGCTGACACCATGCCCCGCTCGCTGGAATACACCAACATGGCCGGATTTCATCTTAGCTAAAAAAGCATGGGCAATAGTACCGCCCTGACCTTTAACCACCTGACTGTATAGGTATTTGCCCTTAGGTGGCCGCCTTTTTGGCACTGTCTTGGGATTTGTCTTAAAGTAAGACAAATCATTAACAGGCCCCTTAGATGAAAGAATACCGGTCATGTTCTCAACTTTCATCTTGATGGTTCTGCTAACATATCCGGCTTTCCTAATGGTATAGCGTTCCCTTACCTTCTTTACGGCTTCCTTTTTGGCATTCCGCAGGCTCTTTCTCAAGGCTGTACTCACAGCCTTCTTACTGGCTCCCGGAATATCTTTCAGAAGCTCCTGAGCCTGCTCTATGCCTCTGGCATCTACCTCAATCATCACATCACTCCCATACGATTAGCAACAAGAGTAATATTTAACATCCCCATATCCTCTGTGCAGGAGGCAATCTTATACAGCTTGCCATCAAGCTTGAAGTTATTGCCCTGCACAGGCACACGAGGCAAATCAGACTTCTTTACTGCCACAGTAGCATAGTCTCCATGCAGGCCATCGGTTATACGAGGCCCGCCCAGGGCTTTAGTGCTTTTAGATGTGGTATCGTTGCTGACTACAGCCAGACACTCAACATTATCCAGCTGATGCATCTCCGCAAACTCTGAATCATTGAGAAAAACTGCATCTATGTCAGCTTGTAGCTGTTCACGAAAACCCATCTCAACCAATCCTTACCTGAATAGTTGTAACACTGGTTGCCTTGGCAGCCACACACATACCAGCCGGCACATTTTCCCCAGCCGTACCGGTAATTTTCTTATTGGTTTTATCCCAATATACTGCATCGCCAGCAGCAATAGCAGTAGTTACACACGGCATTTCAAAAACACCGGTAAGAGCCACCGCACCTATACTGCCAGAAGCAATCTCCTCACAGGCTACACCAATACGGCTAGTCATAGGCACAACATCTCTATAGGCAATATCCTCTGCTGCTACATAATCAATAACAGCACCATCCTGAATAAACTTTGTCATAGGCATAATTCATAACCCCTTTCTTATTTGCCGGAAGACTTGGCCAAACCACGATAATCCAGCAGATTTACACCAACATCCTGATAAATGCGCCACTTAATGCCCAAGGTATCAAACTGTACCGCACTCTCCATAGTCGGAGTCTCCACACCATTGAGATAAGTTACCTCAATAGTCGGGCAGTAGCCTGGTGCAGATGCCAGATAGAACTCCTTGCCAGCAGTCAGCTCTGGATCAGAAACTACACTCAAACGATTAGCAAACGGATTTGGGGTAGCATTGGCCTTGGTAGGATCTACTACGGAATTAATCAGCTGTGCAGCCGTAATCTCCAGCTCCGGTGGAACAATCAAATATGCAGGCTGAATATTCAGGCTCTCCTTGCCTCCAATATTCTTCTGACGGGCCATCTTGGCCTTCATATCTCCCAGACCTTCCACAGAAATTTCAACAGCAGACAGATTATTGTGCTTACTATGGAACAGTTCTTCACCCTCAATGGTAGGATTGCCGGTAAGGATTTTGTACACCATTGCGTTAATCATACGGCGGGCCGCAGCTCCGTATCTAGCAGGAATAGCACTCAAAGCACCCAAATCATCATTAATAATGGCCTTGCGGGTAAGGCTGAAGCTTCTGCCATAGGTAGCAATGGAAGCAGTTACAGAGGCTTCACTCAGCTCACTGTTCTTGAACTCACCATTTTCAGTCAGCTTCACCAGCTCATCAGCCTCACTCATTCTGTAACGGGTAGCATTCTTGAAATCAGAATTGCTGCCGGTGCTGGTCCATAGCTGGAAAGTAGTAGGTGCAGTCTGATATGACTGGGCCATACTCTTATTAGCAGTGTTAGACAAAATACCAGAGAACTGACCTGTACCAGTCAAAGCAGAGCGTATAATTTCCTCATCGGACATATTGGCAGTGCTGATATTCTGGAAGCGCTCAACGCACTCAGAAGCCAACCGCAGCAAACGCTTACCACGGAACTCCTCAGCACCAGCAGCCGGCTTGTCCACAGCAATACCGGCACGCATAGCAAGGCCATCAGTAGCAGCCGCCCGGAACTTATCGGTTTCATCAGCATTAACAGAAATATTGCTTGGCTTGCGTTCTTCTGCCAGCTTGGCCAGCACCAGCTTGTTCACCTCCTCAACAGAGGTACCGGAACGGATATATTCATCAGCATCCATATCAAAATTACGACACAAAGCAGTAATTTCTACTGTGCGCTGGCGCTCTGCCTGCACCGCCTCCTCCTGAGTTACATTAGTTGGTTCTGCCTCACGAGCATTGTTGTCATTCTGTACAGATTCCTCTACCTGTACATTTTCATTTTTCTTTGGCATGATTTCCGCATCTCCTTCGTTTTTTAATGTTTTTTCTATCTGTCTGCCAACACCTACATCAGCATCAGCAGGTACAGACACAATGGAAATTTCGTATGGTTCCCATCTGGTAGCAATGCGTGCAGGGCCGGTAAACCGCCCATCACTGCTTACCTCATTTGCTTCCAGCTCCATATATTCCCATATACGATAACCTACAGAAACACCTTTTAGAGTGCCACTGCGGATTTTCTGATAAATCAGCTCGCTTTGTTCATCAGTATCAAGGGTAATTGTGGCCTTACAGCGGCGCTCAGCTTCATCCAGCTCCACAGATAATACAGCCCCAATAGGCTTATCTGAATTATGATTGAATAGAACTACACCTATCTCCTGTAAACGGCTCAGGTCAACTGCCCCACTGTCATGAAGCAGGATTTCATCACCAAACCATCTGCGTACTGGAGTCTCGGAGGAAAAAGACAGCTCTATAGTTCTGCTTTCAGAATTTTCGCCCTCAGTCTCGCCCTCATCGGAGCGAACAAAAGCAAATCCCCCCAGCATGGTACGCTGCATAGGTTCATTTTTATTCTTTATCTTCGGCATTATTTGTTTCCTCCTTTTCTCCCTGCTGGGAGTCATCAGTATGATTACTCATGGCAGCTTGCACTGATACCGGTGTATGAATGGATAAGATCAACCCCATATCTTCGGCAGTTTTCTTTTCCAATGCCATTTGCGCTAACTGTTCCCGCCAGTCATAACCGCGTTCGGAACACCACTGAGCCATAGTCTTACCGCCATTTTGGATGGCCAATATATCAGCTTTAACCTCTTTTTCAGGATCAATCCAATTCATACCTGGTGACATCCACTGAACCTTTAGATATTTATCCCTGTTTTGCCAATAATCACGGATTTTCAGCAACCCAGCAGTTACACACATATCCATCCATTCTGCATAAATAGGCATACACAAGTGGCTGGCCACAAACTCCTGCAATGGCTCAAAGGTTTTTCTATCCTCCAGCAACCCCTGGCGGGCACTGGAAAAATTAGCATTATTAAAATCCCGGCTCATAAGCTCATAGGACAGGCCAAGGCTTGCCCCTGCCAAGCGCTCCTGCAACGCTACATAATCCTTAGCGCTGGTAATGCTCCTTGACGGATTGGCAGTTTCTACCTTTTCCCCAGGATTCAAGTATTTAACCATGCCCGGCCGAATACTCTGCAGCTGCTTTCCCTCTGAATCCTTAGCATTGCCATAACGGCCAACACCAGAAGGAATACCATCCTGCGTGATGAATACAGAGAAGCAGGCAGCTATCTTAGCATTAACAGTCTCAGCATCAAGATAATCCTGTGTGTCCTTCAATCGCTTTATAATCGGTGTCAAATCAGACATACCCCGAATCTGGTCGGGTTGATTCTTGGTCCACAGATGAATAATCCTATCTGCTGGCACCCGCTCCGGATCAAACTGTACATATCCATCCGGTGATTTTTTATCCAGCCAATAAGCCAAAGGCTTTAGCTGATCATTCAGCTCTATACCAGAACGGATAACACGATTGCTTTTAGGTGCAAACAACAATTGAGAGTCCAAAAGGTCAGATTTGATTATCTGCAATCGAAGCGGGAATTTTCCCCTGCGAGATACCACCTTTTTCACTAAGATTTCACCATCAACAATCTTGCGACGAAGCAGCATAGCCTGCATTTCATAAAACGACTGCTGACCTGTTATATCGCAATTGTCCTTGCTTATCCATTCCTCCCAAAGAGCTTCAATCTGGCAATTCAGCTTGTCGTTGCCAGTCCAAGCCTGGGGCTTGATGCCAGTACCAATAACATTACGCACCATACCAGATATGGCAGCTCCTGCAATATCGCTGTTATTTTCCAGATACCTTGCTCTAGCCTTGATCAGGTCGCGCTGACTCTTATCAGTATTCTCTGTATCAGCATTAACAGGAGTCCAGCCACCGTTAAACCGATTGATTTCCCCTGCTTCATAGGCTCTTATTCCCTCCATGTACATGGCTCTTTTATAAGCCCATTGGGGAGAAATCACGGCAATCGCTTTTTCCAGCAATCTCATAAACGCCCCAGCTCGGCAAAATAGATGTCACCGCCTTCCATACGCGCTATCTTTGTTTCCAAGGCATTTTCACGATTATACAAGGCGGTCAAATCTGCCTTTACCAGCCTTCTGTTGTTAATCTGGTACTCCTGCGCACCTCCCTCAATGGCAGCAATAGCCGCCCTTACTCCTTCAAGCTGTGTTTTAAGTCTTTCTATTTCCAAGCTGTTCACCTCCTTTACAGCCAATCATCATCCAGCCCCAGCCAATCCTCTTCCTGCTTATCTGGCTGTATACCGCTGTTATTATCTGTCTCCTGCTCCATGAGATACCTGACTCCCAATATCTCAGCAGCCAACGCATTATTGGTTTCACAGTCCAGCAGATGGTTCTGGGCATGACTGCTGACCTTTTCCCATGATGTTGTAATTTTGCCTTTTTTATCCTTTTTCTCCACCAACTGCTCAGCACATATCTGATCACAATACTCCCTGTCAATGTCCTGATAGACATTCCATGAACCATGAGAGCCTGCATCTATACACATTCTGGAAGCAATAAAGCTCTTTAGCTGATTTGGATCAAAGGTATAAAGTCTAAGGCCAAAGCCCTTGCCCTTGTCCAAAATCGTCACATTGTATCTGGATTTTAAGGGCGTTGAGCTTCCTTTGGTAGGTACAACCACATTCATATTCTGAGCACAGAAAGCATAGACTTCATCAGTGTTATAACCAGAGTCCATACAGGCCAGATTAACATTGCGTATCTCGCCATTCATATCCGCATAATTGCGATTGACCACATTCTCCACATCCGCCCAGGTTTCTATTCTGCCATAATCAACCAGCCAGCTTTTCAAATGTGGTCCCCAGGCTCTTACTGAATACCAAAAATGGTCAAGCTGAACATCAATACCGCAGGTCAAAATCTGTGCTTCTGCCGGCATCCTGCCTCTGTCATAAGGCAGCTGCTTCTCCATAACCACATCACTCTGCATTCTGCTGGATTTATCAACCCAAGGCTCAGCCAACCAGGAATTAATAAAGTTCATCAAAAGGGACGGGGTATCCTTGCTGGACAAAAATTTAGCAGCCACATCACCAAAGGTTAGCCAAGGACTGTACAAGGACGATAGGTGATAAGCCACCTTATGCACCTTGCCACTGCATTTCTTTTCTCCAACCCATTCCCCATCTCGAAGCATTTGTATTTTCTGCCTATTGTCAATCTGCTGGTGACAATATTTGCACTCATACCAAGCTGTTTCTGAGGCAGTATTGGCATCCGCTTCCTCTGGCCACTTAATCTGGGGAAACTCCAAAATTTGTTTTTCCCCACAGTAAGGGCAAGGAAGATAATACCTGTACTGTACATCTGCATTCAGCCACCCCTGCCAAATATAACCGCTTTTCAGTGTTGGGGTAGATACCTTCACCTTTTTGGCATTATAAAAGGTCTTGGTTCTTTCCTCAGCCAGCTCCAAAGGAGAGGCTTCTGAACCAGACCAGGCAGGGAATTTGTCTATTTCATCAAAGAAAATATACCGCACAGGACGGGATGACAGGTCAGAGGGGCTGTTGGCTCCCACCAAAGCTATGTACATTCCGTCAAAACTCAGCTCCAAATCCTTACTTTCTCGAACTAAAAACCTGTCCCGAATGGAAGGTGTCAGCTCAAACATGGGCTGCAGTCTTTTCTCACTGGTAAACTTGGCCAGCTTCTCAGTAGGATATACAATCATCATGGGCCCCGGATCTTGCACAATGCAAAATCCTATCATGTTCTGCTCAGCAGCAGTCTTGCCCAGCTGGGAGCCGGCACAAAATGTAATATCATGTACAGACGGCTCATTAAAGCTATCCATAACCTGCTTTAGGTATGGTGTCTTGCTAGTGCGCCACCGCCCAGGGGATGCACTATCCAGCTCCGACAAAATCCTATGTTTATCTGCCCATTCAGACACTGTTAATCTTTCAGGAGGGCGCAGGGCTTTGAGGGCATTTTCGATAAAAGATGGATATTCCAACTCATTTTGCTTTTTTTCTTTTCGTGCCATATAACCGCCCCTCTGAAAGCTCTTTCAAAGCTTCGCTTACGCGTTTGTCAATAGACTTTTCTACCATTTCAGCTATCTCATAATCCGCTGAACCCACGTCAGAAGCCACATTGTGGGATATTGCCAGCAAACTTTTCTTCAAATTTGCCAGCAAACGGGCCAGCTCTTTTTGGACATAGGAAGCTGACACATATTCCGTTTTTGTCACAGATAATTTTATCTTTTCCTGCTGGGCTTTTGCCTCCTTCAAATCCGCTTCAGCTCTAAGTTTTCGCGTCTCTGGACTCTCTGTCTGGCCACCCATGTTATAGCGCCATTGCATGATAGCTCGGATGTCCCATTTGCCACGATTGAGCTTGGGCGCTCCTTTTTTCTGCCAATTTGACAAAGTTTCACGAGAAATATCAAAAAACTCACAGGTATCAGCAGTGGAAAAAACAAACTTTTCTTCAACTATGACGCGCGCACGCGTTTTTTTGTTGGCTTCCTTCGCTTCTATATCCGCCGCCTCCCTACCTCCTTGTCAGATTGTCAACCTGTTTTTTTTGATCACACGCAGAGAAATTCCGCGACTCGCAGACCCGAGGACGCCAAGGCTCCAGGGAGGACCCGCAACACCCGGGGGGCTGCAACACAAAAGGACACCTCCATATAGAGATGCCCTTTATAGCAATTCAAATATAATTTTCTACTCATGAACCATTTCATGCACAATAACATAATAACACATAAATCCAATAATTTGGGACATGTCTTTTATTATTTTTTTATTCGCAGATATATCTCTACAGTTTTGTTTACCATATCAGCCCACATAGCTTTGATTCTCCGTTCGCTAATATGTGCCTCGCCCTGTATAAATGTTTTCTCCAGCTCACACATGTAATGAGTCTGTGTATATGCAATCCATGCTGGCCTGCCTGCTGTAGTTCCTCTATTCAGTTCTGCTTGTCTGCGAACCTTTAGGAAAAGCACACGCTGTGGACTAAGAGTCCGCTGTAGTATTTCCACAGCCTTTAGCCAGAAATATTCCTTGTGCTCTCGGTCATATGTGATACTACGGAGGGCTTTCAACTCAGTGGGACTGCTGACACTACCACCATGACCGCCAGCATTCTGATTGGCAGGATTCTGAGGTGACAAGGCCTCTGCCTTGCTTTGCTCATAATTCCTGCGTGCCTCCTCGTAATTGAGTATATACCATCTGGCCTGCTTTCTGTCATTGTCCATACTCTCTGATAATGCAAATAAATTCATTTCTCCTTGTCTCCTCTTTCCTACCCCAGCCTCAATATCTATATTTAATGCTTCCTGTTCTGTAATAAACAGGAGTTAATTTCTCACGATGGCGGGCGCATATTCTCGGCCCATGTCTTGCATCAATGGTTTTGATAAAGCCTGATTTTATGCAATCAGGAAAAGGGCACTGAAAACAGTCTTGGAAACTGCTACACTGCCAAACTCCTTTTTCGTCATACATTTTTCTCACATGCCTTTCTTTTTTTCTTCACCGCTGGCTTTAGCCGCATCCGACAGAATAGGTACATCTGCCCCGTCTCCTCGCTTATGCTCCTTTCCACGTCCTGCAGCTCGTAGCCCGGATTATCCTTTTCAATGGTTGCCCTGAACAATTCAGAGTCCTCTGGGATATTTTTCAGCAGCTCAAAACGCTTGCGGGATATCTTAGTATTTTTGCAGCAAGATATCCAAGGCTTAATCAATCCCTTGCTTGGCACCCATCTTTTTGTATTCTTTTCTGCATCCATGCCACCTTTGGAAAGATAGCTGATGATTTTTTGCAATCCTATTTTCGGGTCGCTTCTCAGACGGTCTGCATTACAGTATCCTAGCTGCCAAGTATTCTCAACTACCTCTCTGGACAGCTGGCCATCCATCAGCACATGAAAATGCATTCTGCCTCTAGGGCTTTTCTCAAAGACTATGATGTACTTGC
>ENA-ORPK01000377-ORPK01000377.1-human-gut-metagenome-genome-assembly--contig:-NODE-377-length-42506-cov-14.362324_pt1 | contig 42506 bp, 55 predicted proteins | sample MGYA00242139_ERZ509068 | MGnify/ENA primary metagenome ERZ509068 (study PRJEB26280, sample SAMEA2338687) | human gut metagenome | biome: human gut; feature: human-associated habitat; material: faeces...
TATTAGTACCTTTGCATATAGAAAGATGGGAGGTACATTTGATTAACCTGACCCTCCCAATAAGTTGAACCAATTAAAAATTAAGGATTATGGAAGAAACAAAAAACATAAAAATGAAAGAATTAAAGAATAAAATGGATGTTATATTTGATAGTTATTCGAAGAAAATATCATCCATTATGTATAAAACCAATTGGAAAGTTGAGTCAGTTGATATTCTGTTTGCCGGAGCAGGAACTACCATTAGTCTTGGAGGAGACAAACACAAGGTTTTGGATTTGGTATGGATGTCAAAGAGAAGACATGGTGAGGAGTCTTTCGCGACCAATGTTAGAACAACCGGCAGTTTTGAACTACTCGCAGGAAACGAAATTGGTAGTGAAGCCAACTTCTATAAAGAGCTTGGCAATCTTATTGCCGACAACGCTTTACTGACAAGTATTAGAGATTCATTGGTTTCTTTCTTTCAAGAAATTAATGTCGTTGAAAAAGAAATTTCAAAATTCGAAAGCGAAGATTAAAATGATAACACCAATAGAACCTATAGTAAATGCATCCTCTCGTTATAGTATTGGAGAGGCTGCCAGGATATTGGGTGTGCATAGAAACTCAATATTGAACTACACGAAAGCTGGTTTGTTAAAATGTGGTATTCGCAAGGCAACTAAAAGAAAGTTTTATACTGGTTTGGAAATACTTAAATTTTGGAGGACAAGCATATGAAAGACAAAGATACAGTTTGGGGTATGGTATACACTGTACTGTTCGTTGTAGAAATGATATTCGTAATAATAATATTTCATTAGACCTAAACATGATAGCACTTGAATTTATAGGAACAATAACAGAGGATGCTAAGGTGGGCATTTCAGCCGATAACAAAAAAGAAGTCACGTTCCCAGTCGATGTAAAAAGAGGTATTGATAAGAACGGATTAGACAAGTCCTTGGTAATCTATTGCAAGAAAAAAGGAGAATGTTCTTCAGATAAGCGTCTTGTAAGAGATAAAAAAATCTTTGTCCGTGGCGATGTAAACGCTACTATAAAGAATGTATGCACAGGAGTTAGTAGAGCTGCAGTAGAATGTACCATTTGGCAATTTGAATTACTATGATAGACTGGAAAGCATTCTACGCCAACGGTGGTTATTATGGCGATAACGACCCTTACTGCTACGATGACGGCAATGATGAGGAGTACGAGGAAGATGACGAGTACGACCCAAACGATTGATACAATTCTGATCTGAGTACGAATCAAGTTATTAACGCTTTTTATTTTAGAATATGAACAACAAGATTATCGGCTTACTTGCTGATAGAAACATTATCAACGAGAACATTATAAGACTTGTAAATGAAGACATCAAAAGCCTACCATACAAGAAAGATGATAAGTGTATTAACACCAAAACAAAAGAGGTGTTTTGGATACATGATATATGTCCTACATTGCTGAACGGTATAACACCGAATGGGCATTTCACCATTTACGTGAATCCACCCAAAAATGATGGCACACGATCAGCAAGAAAACGAATATTGTATTATGAGTTTCAAGACATAATGAAATTGGAGGATTAACAATGAAGACAACAACAATTGACTTTGTAGACAACGCTACGACCAGAGAGGCAGGCGTCTACGCAATGAAGTACGGATGGGCATTTGTAAAGGGTGTGTGCCGTGAAGTAAACGATTTTGTGCATCGGCTGCCATGGGTGTGCATAGGCGCTGTGCTGATAGTGGCAACGTCAGTGAGCAACGTGTGCATTGCGGAAGCGAGAGCCGAACGCGACAAGGCGAACAAGGCGCAGATGGAGCTACAGCAGCAAGTAGAACAGCTCTCATGTGCTGTCGAAGCAGAAAGGAGCGCAAAATGATTCACAATCCATTTATGCCTCGTGAGCAGCGCACAGCAATCCTCACGTTCGACAACGGTCAGCGTGTACGCGCTGAGATTCTTATCCCCAAGTCCGACCGACCAATCTTTCACGACGACCTCGAACGTCGCTTTATAGAAGACTTCCACAAGTCGCAGCCTCGGGCAGTACACAAGCTCGTCAAAGTACATATCCTGCGCAACTAAAAACATACAACTATGAATAAGAAGACAATTAAACAGAAGTTCAGAAGAAAGACCAACGGCACATCCGTAACCTCGCCACGTCTGACGTGTTCAAGATTACCGTCAATGTGTCAGAATATGCCGAGACTTACAGAATAGCCTACCTCAAGGAGACTATGAAATACCTCCAAGAGAAGATAGAATTCCTGGAAATGCGTTACAATAAAAATTACAACAATGGAAAACAAGATTAATATAGCAGATATATTGAAGGACTGCCCAAAAGGAACAAAGTTATACACTCCTTTATTTGGAGAAGTTACATTAGGTATAGATGAGAAATGTTGTATTATAGTATATAAGCTCGATGGTATAAAAACATCATTCACTGAAGAAGGTCATTATACATCATACCCTAATTCGGAATGTGTCCTCTTCCCCTCCTCTGAAATGCGCGACTGGACGAAGTTTTTTAAGCGAGGGGACATAGTGATAAAAAAAGGGGGTGGTATGGCTGCTGTCTTTGATGGCTGGGTAAATGATACTTACACAGAGTTCAACACTACCGTCAATCTGTATTGTGATAATAATACAGGTGAAGAAGAAGTTTGTACAACACTTCTTTTCCGAAAAGCAACAGAGAAGGAGCGCAAGCAGTTCATTGAAAAGGTAGAGAGAATACTTAAAGGCAAGTACAACCCCGAGACCCTGCAAGTAGAGCCTGTAAAGCCCGAATGTCCGTTCAAGCCGTTCGACAAAGTATTGATAAGGGATAGTAAAGAACAGATGTGGATTGCTAACTATTTCTCGCTTTACTATGAAGAGGATAAAGACTATCCTTATGTTTGTATGGGCGGCTCTTATCGTTACTGCATCCCCTACAACGAGCACACCGCCCACCTCCTCGGCACAGCCGACCCCTACACGGAAGGAGGTAGCGAATGAGCTGCCCCTTCTCTCTCGAAAACGTCAAGTTCCGTGAGACCGCACACATAGCCTTCGAGGACGAATACGTCACGGCATACCAGTCCACCGACATCGTCCCGAAGATATACAAGAGCGTCAACACTCCTCGCGACAAGAACGGACTGGTATCAGGCAAGCCCAAGACCTACTACCGCACACGATACAGCGAATGGGTCACGGAAAAGACATTTGTTGAACAATATCATAAAATCAGAGAAAAATTCTAAGTTATGATAATAGAAATATTGAAAATCATCGCCAGCCTCTCTATCACCATAGCACTCTTCTATACTTTCTTTAAAGTTGGCAGACTGAGTGCTTACGACCGTCTTATGGAGCATTTTAACGATGCTGTTAAGCTTATTAGCAAGCAGGAAGTATACATAAAAATGTTGGAAGAGCAACATGGCCCTAAGCGCCCTATGCAAATCGAATACGAGCCTTCAGTCCATGCCGAAGACTTCATTGACAGCTTGCAACGGATGATAGCCCAATATGGCAACAAGACTGTCGAACTTGAAAGCACAGACATTACAGATGTTATCTACGATGCCGAACGAGAATTCTTCACCCCAACATGTCTGTGTGACATACCGCTTAAAGCGAGCGAAATAGTTGACTTGATGCGGAAGCTAATAAACAAGCACGGCAATCTCGCAGTAGAGTGTCCAAAGATGATGCTCTCATCAATTACATATTACGCAGATAAAAACAAGTTTCACATTAGTTAGTTATAATATGATAGACGAAAAGAAAATCACAGAAGCAGCTCATCAGCATATGCTTGGTGAGTATTATGATAATGGGAATTGGGCATTTCCATGTGACACTGAAGACATAAAATCTCAGTGTGAGTTAGACTTCATAAAAGGCATCGGATGGTTCAAGGAAACTATATGGCACGACGCAAGCGAAAGACCCGCAGAAGGAGAACAAATCATTTATATTGTAAAGGATGAAGATGAAATTGTAGATGCAAAAATAACCATAACAGCCCTGTACGATTTCATACCGTGGAATGAGGTCGTAAGTGACTTTAATATCAGCAAATGGTGCTACCTTGCCGACTTACTACCGAAAGGAGGTGAGAAATGATTAAGGCAGAAGACCTGAGAATAGGTGACCTCGTAAGATATGAAAAAAATATTATTACAGTACAGGCTGTACATACTAACTATGAAGAAGGTTTTATAAATGATAAATATAATGTTGGTTATAACTGTCCTGATTTAGACCCTATTCCTCTTACTCCCGAAATCCTCGAAAAGAATGGTTGGGAGCGAGATAAACTGGTGTCATACATTTATGGTCACAACATCGAAGTTATCTGCACTCCTAATAGTGAATGTGTAGATGTCACTCTTAAAGGTGACACTCTACATAGGATAAAGTACGTTCACGAGCTACAGCATATCCTTTGGGCACTGGGCTTGGACGCAAATCTAAAGATTTAAAAAAATGAAGAAGATTATGTTCAACGACAAGTACGGACTGACTGATGCCGTACTTATAGGTCGCAAGACGCAGACAAGACGTATTGCCTACACTGGCAGTCTCCCATATCTTGATTTTGGTATTTGCGTAGAACCGAAAAATTTCGGAAGAGCTTCCTTCTCTTACAGTACTGTTAATATAGCCCATTCACGTTATTGCGTTGGCGAGGAAGTCGCCGTAGCACAAGCATACAACGAATTTGTAAGTGAAGCTGGCTTCAACGAAGCAGAAATCAACAAATTAAGAATCTCCAAAGGTTGGACTAACAAAATGTTTGTAAAGGCCGACCTTATGCCACACCGCATCCGCATCACCGATATACGTGCCGAGCGGCTACAAGATATTTGTGAAGATGACTGTTTGGCTGAGGGTATTTGGGAGGCGCACAACATAGGGCTTAAAGGTGTGACGTATTCGTACGCAAGCTTAGCAAACTCTCCGTACCGAACGGCTAAAAAAGCCTACGCAGCTCTAATAGATAAAATTTCTGGCAAAGGCACATGGAAGAACAACCCCTATGTATTCGTGTATGATTTTGAACTAAGTGACTAAGACTATGAAACAGCGATTAGCAAAGAAAATAGTAAAGGCAAGCCCTCTGTATCTCAGGTATTGCATTGCGTTTAATAAGAAGCCGTATTTTAACAGATATTGGCATCGAAAATGGGAACGCGCGTATTCTCGTCAAATCCTATCTATGTGGACAGTAAGAGTTGATAGTCGTCTGTCTGTCGCTGTTCGTAAAGCGGATGCGTATGGTCGGTCTATTCGTGATAAAATACAATCCCGCAGAGCACTAATATAAACAAATAAAACATTAACAAAACAAAGTAAACAATGGGAAAAGAAATGAAACAGTACACAGGTACTAAGACAGTAAAGGCAAAGCCTATGACAATGGGTGAAGCCTACGAGCGCAAGCTTTTGAAGGAAGGAGTAAGACCTTCTGAGTGTGAAACAGACAAGGCTGGCTACCTTGTTGAATGCGAGGGCGGCTATCAGTCTTGGAGTCCGGCAGATGTATTCGAGAAGGCTTACAAGCCGTCTGAAACGTTCGTCAACAGAATGCTTCTTGAACTCGAAGACCTTGAAAAACGCATGTATAAATGCGATAACTTTCTTTCTTCGGATGAGTTCAGTGCTTTAGACGCACTTTCTCGTGCTTTGTTGACTGTGCAAAGAGGGGCGATGGGGCAATATTACTTTGTCTTGGCAGACAGATTTATAAAGGCAAATAAGATGAAAGCTAAGTTGTCCAATTTTACATTCGGCACGGCAGTACTTTATCTTAAAGCAGGTATGGCTGTTCGTAGAGCAGGATGGAACGGTAAAGGTTTATTTGTTGTCAAGCAAGTTCCATCACACATCACAGCCGACATTATCCCTAACATGCAGTCGCTTCCTCAGTCTGCCAAAAACATCTTGATGAGTCGTGAGAATCCTCATATTGACTACACCAATCAGATGCTTATCATCAATCCAGATGGTAGAGCAGACTCATGGGTTCCATCTTCATCTGACGTATTTGCGGAAGATTGGGAGTTGGTAACTGAGTAATTAATCCTCTCCCTGGTGACAGCAGGGAGAGAAATCTAAATAAATAGTATGGAACGATTCAAAGACATATTACAACTCACAGCCAATTGTGAGATAACAGAAATAGTAGACGGAGAATTGTGTAGATGGAAGTACATAATGATACACCCAGAGGACAAAAGTTATATTCTCGCTATTAACTGTTTTACTCATAATGTTGATAGTCTAAACCTTTTCTCAATGAAGAAAAACTACTTTTTTATAGGGAAAAGAGATATTGAATTTATTATAAGAGAGAAAATAAGACAAAAAGAAGACATATTAAAACTCGTTAAACGAGACATACAAGATCTGCATAACGAGTTGAAGTTTTACGGACTCGAAGACATTAAAGGAGAATTGGAGGATTAACAATGAGCAAAGGAAAAGGATGTGTCTCCTGGAACACATCCCCGAAAGAACAAGCGTAATACTTACGCTGTTACATAGAAATGGAAGTACTTGCCATTCTTAGGGTAGATAATCTTACCTGCCTTGCGAATGTATCGGCAAAACACTTCCTTCATGTTACTTTCTTGCAAATTAGAATCTTTCATGAGGCAACAACCTCCTTTCTGGCATTTATACTCTTCAGCGAAATTGCTTGGAGTACTTTGCATGGAGCCACCATACAAAGAAAAACCCCAGCACAGGACTGGGGGAAATGTCTTAGAGCTGGAGGGCTTGAAGGACTTTTTTCTTGGCTGTTTCGCCAGAGGTTGTTAACCTCGATTCTAATTTGCGCTACAAAGTTAATCATTTATATGATTATATAAACAGTAACAAAGTTAATGAAGTTTAAATAGAATCTAATTTAGGTTACTATAAAATAGTATATAAATTTAAAGTACATATTTTTATTATGAACAGACAACAAGCGAAAGACCTTCTGCCTATTATACAGGCGTTCGCAGAAGGTAAGACAATACAGAGTAGATTTCTTAATGGTAGCAATACATGGTGGGATGATAATAATCTTAGTTTTGGTGATGGTGTAGAATATCGCATCAAGCCAGAACCCAAGTACCGCCCTTTCGCCAATGCTGAAGAGTGCTGGCAAGAAATGCTAAAGCATCAACCGTTCGGGTGGGTGAAAACAGACGAGGGGTATGAACAAATTTGGCATGCAAATAAAGGTGACGATTTCAATGCAACATTAAAAACTTGCACATTCGCCGACGGCACGCCCTTTGGCATAAAGGAGGAATAAACAATGAGAACAATCAAATTTCGTGGCAAGGACGTCTTTACAGGCGCTTGGCGATATGGTGACTTGGTGCATAATCAGAAGGTCACAACCACTGGTCTAACGCCTCGAACTATGGTCGGTGGGTATGAGGTTGACCCAGAGACTGTGGGACAGTTTACGAACCTTAAAGACTCTAAGGGGAATGAGGTCTACGAAGGTGATGTTGTTGTGTGTGATAACGGTATAATTGTTAACGAAAAATACGCTTGTGTTGTCGTTTTCAAGCATAGCTCGTTCTGTCTTCGTTCTGTGGATAATACTGTGACTACTTCTATCATGATTCATGTTGACTGTGGACGGCTATTGTGCTGGGCAGTCATCGGCAACGTATTCGACAATAAAGCGAAAGAAAGGAAAGAATAAAATGAGAACTATTAAATTTAAGGCTAAACGCCTTGATAATAAAGAATGGACTTGTGGCTACTTCTACGAGGAGAATGATAATACATACATTATCGAGAATCGTCAAAAGGAAAGTATATTGAATAGAAACATTACATACAAGGTTAACCCCAAGACCGTCTGCCAGTTCACTGGCTTACACGACAAGAACGGCAAGGAGATTTATGACGGTGATGTCCTCGCCCACGATGGCAAAATTATCGGTCATGTTGTTGATGGTGTTCGCGGTTACTGCTTCGATGTGGTGTATGCCGACCCTGTAAGCACAAGCACATGGCCGTTATATGGAGTCGTTGTCAACGATTATGAAGGCGATGTTGAGGTTGTAGGCTCCATTCACGACCGAAAGGAGAAATAATATGATATACAAAGTAAACAATATGGAAAGAACTATAATATACAGAACACAGCGTACCGTTACAGACGTACGCACAAAGGGAGGTATGAAGGCACATATTTGTGTGTATGGCGAGATAGCGAGAGCGAAGGGCAAAGGTTTTTGGATTTTCAAGCTGCCCGACAGATACATACGCAGAACTTGGCTAATGGAGTACATGGAGACCGTGATAGGGACTTACGAGCCCCGTAATTGTGACTTGAATAGGCTTTCCTTCGAGAGTGCCAAGCGAGTAATGCAAGTGGAGCGTATAATGGAAATGAACCTTAAAGCAAAGTGTCATGAATATAAGAAGAAGTCTGGTAAGGCAGAATAGAAACCTGCTTGCTGTGCATCCTGAAGTGATTAGTTCCACTGAGGAACTAGCTTATCTCCATAGAATAGAGCAGCTTGAAAAAGAAAACAAACGTTTATACAACATTATTAAAGAACAACAATCAATAATAATCAAATATGGAAACTTTGAAACCGGAAGAAATTCCAGAAGAGCTAATGAAGCTTATGCGTCAACAGTTTGAAGATCAACCGAAAATCCGTCAGTTAAGGATAGCGGCCGATCAAAAACTAAGGAAGGGGCAGTATGTGCAAGCAATGCAACTAAATGAAAAGATTGAAGAGCTTTTCAGTGTTGTTGTCCTTGAATATTTAAAAAAGGCAGAACGAGAGAATAAAACATATTCGCTGGAAGCATCGAAAATGCCAAGGCAAGATGTGGCAACTTGTGTGCAATTAATTGTCACTTTATACATGGCAATAGACATCATAGATACGTGCATAAAGAATGTGAATGAAACTCTTCATAAAACGAACAAGGATGTCAGTCTTTCTATGTTCGAGGATATCAACCAACTTACAAAAATGATAAAGGCAAAAATGGAGTTCTTCAACAGAGATACAACATTTCTGAAATATAACTATTGGGGTGATATAACAGACAATATGTACGAAATGATGAAGAATAAAGCGAAAGCAATAATAACTAAAACAGAAAGAAAGGAAAGAAAGGATGAGTAGAGGTAAGCATTTCACACAAGACGAGATTGATTTCTTGAAGGTTAATGCTCTAATAATGACTACAAGAGAATTAGCAGAAAAGCTTGGACGGAATTATTGGGCTGTTCATCGAAAACTTCAAGAATTGGGCGTAAGGAAAAATCATATATTTACAGCCGACGAAGATTACATTATAAAACGGATGTATGGCAAATACACTGCTAAAGTAATTGCTACAAAGATTGGTGTAGATGAAAATGCAGTATATAACAGATGCAAAAAACTTAAATTGAAATGAATATGATAAGCAGTTTTACGATAGACCACACTAGGTTGAGGCCAGGTATTTATGTGTCAAGGGTAGATAGCATAGGGAAAGAGCGAGCTACAACGTATGATTTGAGAGTATGCTGCCCTAACAAAGAGCATATGACATCAAAAATCGCACATACAATAGAGCACCTGATGGCTGATTATTTACGCAACGAATGGGTATATAAACAAAAAGTTATTTACTTTGGACCAATGGGATGCCTAACTGGCTTCTATCTAATACTTAAAGGTAAGCCAGACATTGTAAGGGTAGCTTGCGCTTTAGTCGACGCTTTGAGATTCTGCTCTAATAGCTCGTCTATACCGGGAGCAACAGAAAAGGAATGCGGAAACTATAAAATGAACGATTTACCAGGAGCCATCGAGGTTTTGAAACTTTTCAAGGAAGATATAGAGAATAAAATATCAGAAGCGTCAAAGGTGTTCTCATATCCACTTTAGATTTATACTTAAATATAAAGATTTGATTACCAGAGACTTATTTTAGAGATAATCTTTGCTAGTCAAATCTTTATTATTATATTTGCACCATAATAACTGCTGTGAAATTATACTGGGATATTTAATGATTAATCACTAAATATCAATAACAATGAACAAAAAGACAAAGCAGGTATTAAGTATTTTGAAACCTAAATGTAAGGCGTTAGGGTTCAATTCAAATGAACTTGAGGGTATCGCAGCAGATATTGCCGATAACCTTGATGTTGACGAAGAAGCCTCAGACGAGGAAATAAACGAAAAGATTTCAGCGGAGGTTGATACGGTTATTCCTTATCTTAAAATTGCCCAAAAGGCATCCAATCGTGTTATTCAGAATTCTAAGAATAACAATAATCCAGACGACATAAACGAAAATAATGCCGGCAAAGGAAATAACGACCCATCAGAAAAAGAAGAAGAGAAAGTACCAGCTTGGGCACAGGCTATAATAACCCAACAAAAGGCGATACAAACAGAGCTAACGGGATTGAAGTCTGAGCGCGAAACAGATAGTAGACGTTCAAGACTGAAAGCATTGCTCAAAGACACTGGAACATTCGGTAAAAGTACTCTTAAAAGCTTCGATAAAATGAAGTTTGAGAATGAAACCGACTTCGAAGAATTTTATGATGGTGTAATAGAGGATTTAGCGACGCTCAATCAAGAAAGAGCTAATGCTGGGCTTGCGAAACTTGGTGCCACTGCAGCCACAAGTGCGAACAAGAAAGAAAAAGAAGACAAGCCAGAAGTAATGAGCGACAAGGAGATAGACGAGTTGGCTGATACAATGTAAAACTTCATTAAATTTAAAAATTATGTACGGAGTAGAAGCAGCAGAGATTTTCGACTCAGGGAAAGAGTCTGTTATTATCCGTAAATACCTTAACGGTATTACAGGAGGTGTGGTGCTAGACATGACAGGATTTGATGCACCATTTATCAAGTGTGGACATGTAATAATTCGTAGTACAAAGGATGGCGAGTACAAGCCAATGCCTGTTACAGGCAATGCGTATTCAACGCTACCAGAGAATCATGAATATGTCGGCATTTGCATTACAACAGCACCGAAAGATACGCCTCATGTCGGTGTTCTTACAGCTGGTGAGGTAAACGACAAGGCCGTACCTTATCCAGTAGAAGCAATTAAAGCAGCATTTAAAACAGCAGTACCCACAATTCAGTGGGGACATGACAAAATAGGTTAAGTATGAACAGTTCATTATTTTTAAAGTATGTATTGAGCTTCTTTCCAATACTGAAGACGCTCATAGAGAAGATTAATGGCAAGCGAAAAAACGAGCTAACTTATCTTCACAAAGACACATCAATTCTTCGTCGTGTTTACTCTACAGACAACAAATGGGAGGCAGATACAGTCGACACAAGCTATGTAGCCGCTGACTATGTAGCCATTGACTCTCCAGTTCCGTTAAAGGCTCGTGACCGAATCGCGGTAGCCAACGGCAAACTTCCTAAGATGGGTATGAAGAAACATTTGAAGGAGTCTGAAATCCTCGCACTCCGTATGATGGAAGTTCAGGGAGGTCAGACAGCAGAAATCCGACGCAAGTTGGCACAAGACCCAGTGTCTTGTTCTGTCGGTATAGACGAACGTAATGAGTATGCGTTACTTTACGGTCTTTCTAATGGATATGTAGCAGTACGTGATGATGACAATCCAAAGGAACTACTTCGCATAAGTTACCAGTATCTCGAAGACAACAAGCTTGGCATCAACAGCACGAAAGAAGGGCTTACAGTTGATGATTTAAAGAATGCTATTGACAGAGCCGCAAGTGACGGTAATACTATCATACAGTTCTGGATTGCCAAGACTGCATTTAACGCTCTAAAGAAGACCCAGGGAGCAAAGGAACTTGTAGCTACATACAATGGTCAGTCTTACGACTCAAATACTAAGTTGCCTACACCTACTACTTCAAAATTCCAGGAGGCATTCGAAGATGAAACAGGTGTAACGTTCCGCATTATAAACCGTACTGTTCGTCTTGAAGAGGATGGTGTTCGTCGCAGTGTGAAGCCATGGAACAAGAACATGGTTATAGGAGTCTGCAACACAATGATAGGAGCTCTAGTGTACGGACAGGTAGCAGAAGCCACCAACCGAGTTAATGGTGTAACATACCAGCAGATTGACTATAAGCTGATTTCACAGTACTCAACGACAGATCCACTTATGGAGACTACAGCGATACAGGCTTATTGTCTTCCAGTGGTGGAAGATGTTGACACCATTTATCAGATAGACCTTACAGTCGAAGACCCTACTATTGAGGTGAATGATGAAAAAGAAGCATTAGACACATCTGACGAAAAGGTTACTATTGCAGACAAGACATATAAAAAGGCTGATGCAATTACCGGTCTAAATGCACTTGGAGCAAGTCTTGCAAATAATGCTTCAGACGCAGAAATAATTGCTGCGTATAATGAGCTTCCACCAGTAAAGAAAGGTCAGTTTAAAACAAATGTGACATCAGAATTATAAAATATGAAGACAATCGGACAGGCATTGATTGATGAAATACACATACCTATTCCATTCGGATATATTGAGAATGTGTGCATCAAGCGTGGTTTGGAATTTGAGGATAATTTCGACTTTGAATCGTCTAAAAGCGATAAATACAAAGGGGCGCTTGCCGACTGTCTCATATCGCTTGTTCAAGCTGTCAATTTCTCCGAGTCTGATAAGTCAATCGGTTCTCTCTCCGAAGACCAACGTAAGGCCATAATGCTAAGGGCGAATCATCTATACAAGGAAATCGGGGAAGACGAGGTTTCTATAAGTCCAGTCCCCACTGTTTACATAAATTGCTAATGAGTTTACTTAATTTCCATGCTTCAAAACTTTATCGTCAAATAAGGAGCGAAAGTTATACGGATGAGAATGGTGATTATCACCCAGGAAAAGTCCAATGGGAATATTGTTGTTCTTGTGATGTGGTACCGGCAGGTGAAGCAAACAAGATAATTATCCCAGATGGTTCTATAGACTATTATTCGTATAGCGTATATAACATACCTGTAGGCACAAAGAAATTTGAATATGGGGAGTTTGTTAAGCTTACCATCTTAGGTGGTGAAGAAGTAATCCTAAAAGTGAAGGGATTTCATCGTTATCAGTTACAATGTAAATTATGGGTGTAAGATTGACCACTTCGGAATCTTCAATAAATAATTTTTTGGATAGGGCTGCTAAGTATCTGCTGTCGTCAGTACTGAAGGCCCTATCCAAACTCGGAGAAGAATGCGTGGTAAAAATAAGAGTGCGTTCTGCAAAAGAAAGCTGGATAGACCATACTGGCAATTTGCGTAGTTCTATTGGTTACTCTGTTTATGACCATGGAAAGAAGTTCTTGTCTTCTGCATTCGCGCAAGTACTTACCGGTACAGAAGGAACATCCAAAGGCAAGAAGATGATTGACGACTTGGCTAAAGAGTATTCTCGTGTGTATGCTTTAGTTGTAATAGCAGCAATGGAGTATGCGGCAGAAGTCGAAGCCATAGAAAGCAAAGACGTGTTGTCATCGACAAAAACATGGGCAACAGCACAGGTTGAAGTGCGCATAAAAACAGCTATGGATTTTGCCATCAATGAAATAAACAAATGGAAGATATGAGGTCAGACGGAACTATAAGGACAGATATATATCACTATATCAAAGGCAGTGTGTTAGACAATGCTACAAATGGCATGGTGACAAAGAAAATACGCCCTGCGAAGTCGCATAAGGAAGACGTTGTTATCTCAATACTTTCAAATGAGGGAGTACAAAACCAAACCGCAATTATCAATGTGAACATCTATGTTCAAGATGACGATGTGGAAGGCCAGTTTGAAGAGAAGACGGCTCGTGTAGATGAATTATGCGAAATAGCTTGGAAACTACTTGAGCATTTCAGAACAGACGAGTATGTTGCACATGCAATAAATCAACGTGTTTATCCAACAGATAGCGGAGAGCACATAATAAATAATCAAATAGAATACAAAACTTTAAACGATTAAATTATGTCAGTAACATCTTGGGGCAAATGCTCTATATTCATTCAGCCTGTCGGCTCAGCCAAAAATGAGTGGGACAAGCTTGATACACCTAAGGAGGATTCAACACAGGTTACTCCTACTAAAGGTGACACAATGACGCAGACTGAGGAAGGTGGCGGCACAGTCGATAGAAAGACGAAGAAGTCAACCTATGAAGCTGCATATCAGTTATTCATTAAAAAGGGAGTCTCCCAGCCATTCAAGACCATAGACGGCGTTGTAGAGGGAAACTATCGTCTCGCTATTCAACCTGAAGACCCAGAGTTGCCTGGTGTATACATGGGCAATACAACCGTGGGTGCAGAGGAAGCCTTTACTACGGCCGATGGTGCATTGATCACATACACGCATTCTGCTCTCATCCCTGATGGTGATGTAGTAGCTAAAACAACAGACAAGAAAAACGAGGATGTGTATTGTGCTTACCGATGGCGCGTAATAAAAGCTACAAAGGGTACAGGTGGTAAATACGCATTGAAGTTTAGCACTCCACAAGCTGGCGAAACCCCACCTACCGAGATTGAGGAAACTTACACAGGCGCATAATGTGTCTCTCCCTTCGCCGATTGAGGGTAGTCAGTCGGCATAAGCCCAAGTAGCTCAGATGGTAGAGCGAGGTCATCAGAATAGCCATTATAATCCACAGACCTTAAAACAGTGGTTGCGAGTCGCAGGTTCGAGTCCTGCCTTGGGCGCATGAATGAATTAGGAAACACTATAGCAAAAGTATTGACAGACATGCCGGTCTACTTCACGATTGGCAAGAAACACTATTGTATATATCCTCCAACGTTAGGTAAGATGTACATTGTTTCGCAGTTGACGGAATCACTCGGTATAAACAAGGATAATCTTACTGTCAATCCATTCTTAGAGATAATGCGAGTAGTTAAGGCAAAGAGAAAAGAATGCTGCAAACTACTCGCATATAATATCACAAACAAACGAGAAGAAATGCTCGACATAAAATGGATAGAGACAACAAGTGAGTCCATCAATAGAATAACAGACGATGAAGACCTGACAACACTACTAATAGTCATATTGAAAGACAGCACCCTTGAAGACATCATCAAAGGCACAGGAATAGACCAGGAAACGGAAAGAATGTCTAAGGTCAACTCTGTAAAGGACTCAAAGAATCAATACGTCTTTGGAGGTAAAACAATATGGGGGTCAATGATAGATGCTGCTTGTGAGCGATACGGATGGACTTATGATTACGTTGTATGGGGAATATCATACACAAATCTGACTCTTATGCTAAAAGACAAGATAACGTCCATATATCTGTCAGACGAAGAAGCCAAGAAGTGTAGAATACCTCAGAAAAATGGCGACTATGTAGATGGAAACAATAGAGAAGCAGTAATGCAGGCCGTGATGGAAAGTGAACTCAACCCCGAATAACCGACCTCTCACGCGCACGCACACGGAATTAGTTCCTATTTAGAACACTGGTCACAAAAATCACGGGGGTAAGACCCTGAAATCAAAGAAATTTAGAACACTATGCCAAGTTTAAAATTCGAAGCTGTCATAGAAACAGCAAAGGTTACATCAGGGTTCAAGGATATCCAGAACGCCGTTCATAACACAGCAGAGACAGTAAAGTCCGAAGGCGAGAGCATTGAAGATGTAATAAACAAGATAAAGAACGCTGCAAATATTGCTATTGGCGGTTGGAGTATTGGAAAGTTTGTAAATCAGATGATGCAGGTCAGAGGTCAATTCCAACAGACGGAAATGGCTTTTAAAACCATGCTTCAAAGTGAAGAGAAAGCCAATGACCTAATGCAGCAGATGATACACACTGCTGCAATAACACCGTTTGGTGTTGAAGATGTTACTGAAGGAGCGAAGCAGTTGCTCGCTTTTAATGTCGCAGCAGAAGATGTCAACGATACGCTTATAAGGCTCGGTGATGTTGCAGCTGGCATGGGAGTAAGCTTATCTGAAATGGTAATGTTATATGGAACCACCATAGCAAAGGGCAAGATGGATACAATGGATTTGTACCAATTCCTCAACCGAGGTATTCCTATCGCTGATGAACTGGCTAAGGTTATGGGTCTTGATGTTAATAACGCAATTGCCGAAGTCAAAGAACAGCTTACAGCAGGCAAAGTAACAAGTGACATCTTCATTAAGGCTATGCAGAATATGACATCGGAAGGAAGTAAATTCGGTGGTCTTATGGAGGCTCAAAGTGAAACGATAACAGGTCAGTTAAGAAATATTGAGGATGCAATTGAACAGAAGTTCAATGAGCTTGGAAAGTCTCAAGAGGGCATAATCAATAAAGGTCTTGATGTTGCGTCCTCTCTTGTAGAGAACTGGCAGAAGGTTGGTGAGGCAGTAATGGTGGCAGCAACAGCATACGGAACGTATAAGGCTGTTCTCATGACAGTAACTGCTCTCCAGACACTCAATAACCGTATACTCCAACAAGCCGTAGTTGAGAAAACACTCGCAGCAGCAGCTGGCATAAACCTTTCCAATGCAGAAGCGGTAGCAGCAGCACGAACCAAATTCTTTACATTAGCACAAAAAGGCCTAACAGCAGCGTTAAAAGAAACCGCAATGGCTACACTTGCTAACCCATATGTACTATTGGCAGCTGCAATAACGAGCGTTGTGTATGCTATCTACAAATTCTCTACAGCAGCCTCAGCTGCAGAAATAGCACAAGAGGCGTGGAATAAGAGTATAGACGAATTTAACAAGAAGGCAGAAGAGCGTAAGCAAAAGATAAAAGAGCTTGTCTCCACTATACAGGATGCAAGTTCCACTGACTTACAGAAGCAGTTATCTTTTGATAAGTTGAAAAACATAGCCCCGGAACTAACCAAAGTATACGATAGTGTAGAGAAGTTACAGAGTGCAGACCTATCTCAGTTCAATACCCAACTGAATGAAATGTCAGACAGAGAACGTGAAGAAGGTCTAAAAGCACAAATAAAGCAGCTGCAAGAATATGCAAAAGCCCTACAAGACGTTTCGGCGTCAGCAGAAGCAGGAAATGCAAGACGTGTAGCCGTCCAGGGTCTAAAAGACAACTATGGTATAGAAGCCTCTTGGTCACTTGATAAGGCAGATAAGCTTAACGATTCCATCTTAGAGTACATAACAAAACTTGAAGGTGAACTCGGAAAGATACAGAAAGCCAAGGATGAATTGTCAACACCAACAGAAATAGAAATAAAGCTTGCCGAAAAGGAATATAAACAAAGCAAGGAAAGTCTGGATTATCTATCCAACTTTGCTTTAGCAATGAAAAACGACATAGAAAGAAATCCTACAAAAGTCCCATTCGACGGAGGAGAAGCAGACCGGGTCATATCTGAATTGGAAAGCAAGGCCGATGAACTAAGGAAAGAACAACGAGATAATCCTATACAGTTCACAGCTGACAAACAAAAAGCTCTCGATAAATACCAAGAACTGCTTGGAGACATAAAACGTTGGAGAAATACAGCATGGAAGCAAGGGACATTTACTATACCTGTAGAGATCCAATTCAAGATGAAGAAGTTGGAAGCAGAGACCAATAAAGCTAAAGGTCGTTTCAACTATCTTACCGGTAAATATGAGCAAGCTAACAAAGATGAGTCTTATGCCACAGCTAAGAAACAAGCCAAGATAGATTATGAAGCAGCTGTAAAGGCAGAAAAGGAGGCAAGGAAAGGTTCTAATAAGGGATGGGAGGAGAAAAAGGAAGACCTCGATAAAAAAAAGAAGGTATACGAAAAGTATTGGGGTAATATCTCTGCTGCAAGTAACAAGGCAAACAAAGCTGTTTCAGATGCTAAGAAGAAAGTCGAAAATCAACGTAAGGCTCAGGAAGAGATTAACGAGAAATTGAAAGAACTCATTCAAAAGAATACATACGACACCATATCCCTCATGCGAGAGGGTACAGAAAAGAAGCTCAAGGAGATAGACAACGACTACAAGAAACGATTGGCAGAGATTGACAAGCAGGAAACAGAGTTCAAGAAAAAGAACAAAGAGGCTGGAAAATCATCTACCCTTACTAGGGAACAATCAAATGCTCTCGGTGATGCGAGGTCTATAGCCAACCTTAACAAGGTACAGCAACTAGAAGAAATTAACAAAGAGCTGTTAGCAGAAGAGCGAAACAATCTCTATGAATACCTAAAGGAATATGGTAGTATTCAACAGCAAAAGCTCGCCATCACACAAGAATATGCCGACAAGATATCCAAGGCAGAGAATGCTTATCAAAAAGCTTCACTCGCCAACCAACGTGATAACGAATTACAGAAGCTGGACACAAGCGATATCTTTGAGCAGATAGATTGGGAGAACGTCTTCTCAGACCTTACTTCTCACACAAAGGAATATTTAGTTTCCCTCCGCTCACAGTTACAACAACTCATCAAGAGTGGTAAACTAACAGATGTCTCTGACATATCCAAAGTGCAAGAGAAAATCAATGACCTCAATGCTGAGATAAGCAAGCAGGGCGGGATCTTTGACTTCGTGGGTTCAAAGCAGTTGGAACAGATACGACGCATTAATGAGGCAAAAGAAGCACAAGAAGCCCTCAACGCTGCAAAATCCAAGGAAGCAGATATTGAAAAGCAGTATGAAGAGGCATTGAAAGCAGCTAACTACAAAGCTACAGACCTTGGGGTACGTGCTATCGGTGATGATACGGCAGACATACAATCCAACCTTGACAAGTTCGGTATAGATAAGTCAACCAAGGAATACAATGAAATGTCTACACTTCTTTCCAAACTTGCAGTACTCGAAGGGAAGTTGGCAGAAGCGAGAAAAAAGACAGCAAAAGCTACAGCAGAAGCTAAGAACAAAGAGGACGGAGCGAAACGCTCATCAGCGCAGAGTATAGCTGACTGGTTCACTGATGCACAAGAATTTATAACAAAGAAAGGAATTGACGAGTTACCTGGACTGTTTGAAAATCTTGGAATGGGCGGTGTTGCAAAAAAAGCTTCTGAGGGTCTATCGGCATTCAACGATGCTTCGGGAGCAGCAGCTGACTTTGCAAGTGGCAACTATATCGGTGCACTTACGAAGGGTGTTTCGGCATTGCAGAACTTCACATCTGTTCTCGGCATAGGCGGTGATAATACAGCTAAAATGCAGAAAAAGATAGATGAGCTTAACTTACGTAACGATGTGCTTGCAAAACGCCTTGAAGAATTGAACGATACTCTCCAAAGTACAAACTCCATCACGGGAGCACAAGACGTATACAAAGAAGCTGTTGAGCTGATAAAGGCAGAAGAAAAGAATAGTTCATCTGCAATGATAGCAGAAGCTAAAAAGCACGGAACTTGGAGATCGTCACTCAATTCTTCTGTAGATGATAACCGTGTATGGAAAGAGTCAATGAAACAAGTGTCGAATATCCTTGGTAAGAAGATAACATCAAGCAAAGATTTTCTTTCGCTCTCAGCAGGAGAGATGAAGAAAATACGAAATACGGACAAAGAGCTGTTTATGTCGATTCTCAATGAGTACCGTAAAGAAGGAGGTAAAGGTGGTCGCTCTGACAAATTGCCTGACATGATACAGGATTACATTGACAAGTATGCAGACGCCATAAATGACCTTACAGAACAACTCCAAGAAAAGTTCACGCAGATGTCATTTGATGACTTGGAGAACAGCTTCTTTGATACCCTTATGGATATGAGTAAGGACGTGGAAGACTTCACGGATGATTTCTCAAAATATCTTATGAGGGCAGTCTTAAAAGCCAAGGTGGGAGATTTGCTTGACAAAGACCTTAAAGAGTTCTACGATGAGTGGTCAAAGTTAGCTGAAGATGGACTAAGTCAAACTGAGATAGACTATCTAAATCAAAAGTATAACGACCTCATAAAAAAAGGATTGGAGCTTCGTAATGAGGCATCCAAGATAACGGGATATACCGGAGAAGGAACTTCACAATCAGCCACAAGTGGCGGATGGCAGTCGATGGGTCAAGATACTGCAGATGAACTGAACGGACGTTTCACAGCTTTGCAGATAGCAGGAGAAAACATTTCTTCCAACATGATAGCCACTGTTGCACATATGGAGACAATAGTAGCAACCGGAATATCAACCAATGGGGCGGTTCTTGAAATCCGCAACATGATGATAATGACCAACAGTTATCTAGAAGACATCGTAAAGTATGCAAAACTTACCTACAATGACTTCGGTGCAAAGATAGACGATATGAATAAACGATTAAAAGAAATATAACCCAACTGGCTCTTCGCTCGTGAAACAATGATTCATACGACAAAAATGCTAAAGTTTACAGCGAAAGCCAGTTGGTATTAGAAGAATAAATATGCCTACAGGAAAACTTTTAATAAACGGTAAGGATGCTTATAAAGAGTATGGTATCTTCATGGACGATAGCGCACTTAGCACACTTATGACACCAGCACCAAACAAGGAGTTTATCAGCAATAAGTATCGCTCCAAGGACGGAAAGTCGGTTATCAAACACAATCCTAGATTGGACGAGCGAGATATAACTGTTGGATTCCATATGTCAGCCAAAGACGTTGACACCTTCTTGTCTAAATATGAGAAGTTCTGTAACGAAGTACTTGCCACAGGAGAAATAGTTATTCATACCTCATTTCAACCTAAAGTATGGTACAGGTGCATTTATATATCCTGCACGCAGTTCAGTCAGTTTATTAGGGAAATGGCTTCGTTTAGCCTAAAGCTCAACGAGCCTGACCCTAGCGATAGAGGCGAAACAAGTAAATATTCAAGTCAATGATTAATATTAAGAGAAACAATAAGGTATTCTTCACAATAGAGGATTTCGGTGAGGGTTCTAAGCTGTCATATCAGCTGATGGACCACCATTATATCATATTGAAGTTCACCACGGCTTCGCCTATCTATTTTGAGATTGGAGATTCCGTGGAGATACCCGATTTTGGTTATTTCGAGCTTACGTCAGCTTACTTTCCAAAACACAACGATAGTGATGGTTATGACTACGAAATGCAGATGGATGCCTACTATATGGCTTGGAAGAACAAACTTTGCAAGTATCGTCCTCAGTATGGAGCAAACGAGACCTCCTTCAAGCTCACCACATCTGTAGGTGTACACATGAACGTTATCCTCGGCAACCTAAAGGCTCTTGGACTTACGTATAATGGAAAGGATTTCTCTGTTGACTACACAACGTATAACAACAATGCTTTTGATGTTCAGAAGAGATTCTTGATTGAGTATGGCTCTATCAGCATTATAGATGCTCTCAACTCCATCTGTTCCGAAGACGCACTCAACTGCGAATGGTGGATAGATGGCTCTATTATATACCTTGGATATTGCGAAACGGAAGGGCAGACAACATTCGAGCAGGACGTTAATGTTCTGTCCATGTCCTATTCGGAATCCAAGTCAACTTATATTACAAGACTGTACGCATTCGGCTCAGATAGAAATATCCCGAAAGGGTATTTCACTGGTGCCGATGCGGACGTTACTACAGATGGTGTCGCTACTGACTATCTTATGCTTCCTAATAAGGAAGTTGACAAGGAAGGTTTCTACTCCAAGGATGGTTATCTGGAGAATGTGAATGTCGTGAAGAATGAAAAACAAGCCATCGAAGGAGTGGTAATGTTCGAGGACGAATATCCAAAGGTGGAAAGTGTTGTCAGCAATATCAAGACCTATGATAGCACCGTTGATAACGATGATGGAACGAAGACCACACAGACTTTTTGGCAGGTAACAGCTACAGATGCGTTTGCTACAAGCTTTGAGACAAGTTGGAAAAAGAAGAATCTAACTCTTGGCATCAAGTTTACTAGCGGTGCCCTCATGGGAATGGAGTTCGATGTTAGCTTCAAGGTTATCGACAAGGTTAACTACTTCGAGATTGTCGCTAATGAAACTTACGGAAGAACGCTACCCGATGGTGTTATGTGCCCGAAGGTAGGTGATAGGTTCTTCATTTACAACTGGGACGCAACAAAGATTACAGACACAACTCTTATCCAAACAGCCCAGTCGTCTTTGTTCGAAAGAGCGAAGCAGTACTATCAAAAGACCATGATCAGCAACTCAAACTTCACTTGCACGATGGATGGAGACAAGTTCTACAATGATGGAACATATGATTACCATCCTCTCGGTGAACAGGTAAAGCTGATTAATGATATGTTTTCACAGGTAGATGCAGAAGGCAAGCATTATCGAAACTCACGTATCATCGGTATGGATATTCCTTTGGATATACCTTATGACCATCCACAGTATACAGTTGGAGAAAAGGCAGCAACAAGCCGATTAGGAAGATTGGAAGACAAGGTTGACTCCATTACTGTAAACGGAATACAGATAGGTGGTGGTGGTGTTGGTGGTGGAGCTGGAGTTTACGTAATTGGAGTTAACGATACTACTCCAGAGACTGATAGTAACGTCTATTCGGCAAGAAGGGTAAGAAATGATTTTCTCTCGAAGGTGAAGGAGGACACGGCACAGAAGGCTATCACCTTTAAGGAGGGTCTGAAAGTCGGTGATGGCGGCAAGGGTATTGATGCGGAGGGTAATGCAGTGTTGGGCAACGCTGTGCTGCGACGTATCGTGTCACTGGGCTATAACGGGGCGACACAGCAGGGGTTTGGCATCGTAGACCGTGGCGACGGCAAGTATAGGCTTGACATTCACGAACTACAGGTGTGGGGCAAGGCTATTTTCCAAGAGTTAGAGGTGAGGAAGCTGTCGTATGCCGGTGGCAATGTGTACCTGAGCGGTTCGGGCGGCAAGATATTCAAGACTGAGGAGCTGTATGAGGCAGGCGTGCTGAAAGGCTGGCGCTGCTGGCTGCTGGCCGACGACGGCACTACGGCTACGCAGAACTTGTGGCGTGTGGGCGACCAGGCCCGCTGCCAGACGTTCGGGCTTGCCAACAAGCAGAAGCCGACGCGCTCGTGGTGGCGACTGGTGACGGCTGTGAGCGATGAGAATGTGGCGCTGACTGACGAGGAAGGCAATGTGCTGTATGACGGCAAGAAGTTCGGGTGGATAGAGATAGCCAAGGACAACTGCGAGCTGGGCAGCGACGTGCCGATGGCTGGCGACACAATTGTGCTTGACGGCAATCAGAATCCTAACGAGCGTGACCGCCAGGGCGTGATGATACTGGAGACGACGGGGCCTGGCACTCCTCGTATTGTGGGGTATAAGGGTGTTTTGGGATATTCGCATGAGGGCTGCGAGGTGTTCTATGTTTCGCCTGATGGCTGTAAGTTTGTGTCTACGTCGTTTGAGTGGGTGTCGCCTACTGGTGACACGATACACATTGTGAACTACAGAGGCGAGTGGCAGAATGGTGTGAGCTACAGCTATTATGACCAGGTTTCGCATAATAACGGTGTGTGGCTGTGTACTAACAGCGAGGGTAGCACTACGGAGCCTAAGGAGGGCAACGCCGACTGGCAGCTGGTGATGAAGGCGGAGAAGGGCGAGAAGGGTGATACTGGCGACCGTGGCCCTCAGGGAGCGCAAGGCGAGCCAGGAGCGGACGGACAACCTGGAGCGCAAGGTAAACCAGGTACGGACGGTGAGAGTGCGATTGAGGTGACGTGGAATCCGAATCCGATTGTCCTCACAACGAAACGGGACAGTAATGGCAATGTTTCTGTTGTGTTAGGTTCGGATAGAGTTTCAAGGGTGACATTTAGTCGTGACGGACAGGATTGGGGCAAGAATCACATTATCGACTTCTCAATATTGGAAATGAATGGTTGTTACGCCGTGGTAGGAAGCGGCGATGGTTTTCTTATTGTTATCGAGCGTGTAAACCAACAATCTATTACCACGTCGGACGGTAAGACTATCACGGTGCCTGTGACGACTGCGAGTGTTTCTGTGGCTGCGAAGTATCAAGCAGCAGATGGTTCGTACAGTTATATATACTCTACGCTGACGGTGAACGTTGACGTGTCGGCCGTTTGGGGCGGACTGAAGATGGATATGCGCGGACTTACTACGCAGTATAATGAGATTAGCGGCAAATATAATGAATTGCCGCTGAAGACTCCGGGCCAACTGACGGAATATACTTCGACTATCAAGCAGACGGCACGGGATATTTCGTTGAAGGTGAGCGAGACGGCTGTGGGCAGGAAGAATCTGCTTGTGGACAGTGCTTTCGAAAAAAGAAATGTGTTCGTGACGGATAGTTACAATAGTGGCATACAGGTGCTGGATAATGTAGGCGGAGTGAACAGCTATTGTCTCGAAGCGGTGAATCCGGGTGAATATCCGTGGTTTTCGTGGTGCGGCGATGCAGGGGGTAATATTAAAGTGGAAAAAGGCAAGACTTACACGTTGTCGGTATGGGCGAAACGTGATTCAAGTTATGCATACTGTTACTGCGAGTTTTACCTTCATTCGACGAAGACAACAAAGCATGACGACAGTAACAGAGTAAGTCTTTCTGCATATGGGTTCTCTTTTCGCGCAAACAAGGTTTGGGAACTCAAGACTTACACTTTTGCCATCCCCGAAAACGCCACAATGGAGTACCTTGAAGTAATGTTGATATTTACGCCATTGACCAGCAAGACCAGTGCTGATAAGATACACTGCTGGTATTGTCAGCCTATGCTCGTTGAGGGCGACGAATATGTAGGATGGTCTATGTCGAAGGAGGATGCTGAGTATATTGGCGGCAATCTGCTGGATAATACAGATACGCTGAAGACGGGTGGCACGCTGACGGTGGCGACTGAGAATACGGGTCTGCATCCGAGAGACGGCAGCGCGGACGAAATTGCACGGCAGACTTATAACGGTTGCGCTACGCTTAATTCGGACGCTCGCTACTACAGCGGCAATATAGACACAGTAAAGTGGGATTTGGGCGATACGGGTTTTGTTAAGCAAGGGCAGGACTATATGCTTAGTTTTTGGGCTAAAGGCAACAAGTATGGTCAGTTTACTGCTTACTTCTACAAAAGCGACACTACAGAGGAGGTGTTTGTCGAGGTGCTGGACAGAGTAAACGGGTCTAACCAACACTCGGCAGTCAACGGCAATGCTCGGGTGGAGTTTGATAAGGATTACGAATGGAAGCAGTACTGGGTGCATTGGAGAGTGGTAGGCGGCAATCTGCCTAAATACGTGCTTATACGCTGTGTGCAGGGTTGTAACCTCTACATATCTCAGCCTAAGCTGGAGTATGGCGCTACGGTGACGGACTACACCACAAGCCGCTCTATGTCGTCGCGACTGCTTGACGCTGGCATAGACATAAACAGCAAGCAGATAATGCTGACGGCAGACAAGACTAAGTTCCGCACGCAGTCTGGGGATGAGGTGGCTGTGTTTGACGATAAGGGTATTAATGCAAAGCTGCTCAATGTGGATAATGCTGTTGCTAATGTAATAAAAACCAATGAATTGACAGCTAAAAATCTGAATGTGACAGGCAGCAGTACATTCGGAATATGGAAGATTGAGCATGACAGTACTTATGACTGCGACATTATCACTGCCAATGTTGATACGTGGGGAGGGGTGAACATAAGCGGCAGCATGATACAGTACACCCCTGCCTTTGTGAGGAGCGGCAACCCTTTGAGCGGATACATGCGTGTGGGCGCTTACGTGACGGAGTTCGGCTTCGGCGAGAGCAGCGGTCAGTACTATTCTGGGGTGTGGCTGGGCAGGGCTGCATATACTGTTGCTAACGGAAAGCAGAACAGCTGGGGTCTGCCTTCGGCATACAAGATGGCGGATGAGTCTGTGGACGCGACGAAATTCGTAGCTTACGTATACTCGCCTTATAGCGGCAATACGCCGTCGGTGTACATGTACAAGCCGAAGGGTGGCGTGGTGATGGAGACGAATGCAGGTATACGTGCTGCCTTTATCAGTCATGTGCACGACACTGGCAGCGATTCGGGTGCAGGTGACAGCACTGGACTCATAGTCACTACCAACAACAGCTACAGTATCACGGTGAAGCTGCCGAATAACCCTATAGCTGGACAGCAGGTGACAGTGGTGCAGAAGGGCAGCGGCAAGGTGTTTATAAAGAGCACAAAGGCGAACATACGCACAGCTGGCGAGTCTTCGGCTACGCAGCAGCGTGTGAGCAACTCGCAGGGACAGATAAGTCTTTTTGTGTTTGACGGCACGGACTGGAACTGCTCTTACTTTAACAGCAGAATGTATTCGAGCTAATGCTAAAAAAGTCTAACATAATTGATTGAAATATGAAAAAGATTGTAAGAGGTAATGATTTTACGCTGCGCATCCCGGTGCGTAAAATCGTGGGTGGGCAGATGGAGAAGTTTCCGCTGCCTGCCTGTGAGGAGGTGGAGGTGAACCTTGTGAATGCCTTCAGGCGCAGAAAACTGACGTTCGCGATCAGTGCGGAAGACGACTCGCTGATAGAGGCTACGGTGCGAAGCTCGGAAATGGCGCTGGGCGCTTATGCCCTGGAGGTACACGGAAAGCTGTTCGGCTGTTCTTGGCGTAGTAATGAGTATGAGCAGATTATGCTCGTGGACAACAATGCCAAGGGCGACACGGCGTTTGGCGAGGTGATAGAGGGCGAGGACTCGGTGGAGATGGATACGGCTATTGTGGTGCTGCCTCCTAACGTGGAGCTGGGCAAGCTGATTGAGAGCGCTGGCGAGGCTATCGGCAAGGTGGACACTAAACTGAGCGAGGTTGACGTGCGCATAGACAAGGCTGTAGGGGATGCTGGCGCTGCTACCGACTCGGCTAATGCCGCTGCCGGATATGCTAACGAGCAGGGCGACCGTGCCAAGGCGCTGGCTGACCATCCGAACATCATCGGTGAGGACGGATATTGGATGAAGTGGAATGAGGAGACGGGAGAATATGAAAAAACAGACAAATACTCCAAGGGTTCGTTTGATTACCCGACGTTTGACGTGGTAGAAGGTAAGCTGATTGCCTGTATCACGGAGGGCGATATGGACAGATTCAAATTGTCGGAAGAAGGACATCTGCTCGTAGCACAGAACTAATACGAAGAACGATTTTTATAATAACAAGTGAATATGGAAAAGAAGTACATTGACATGGGTAGTGTCGGCATGCACCCTAAAGGGGCATACGACGCGAGTGTGACTTACTGTAAGCTACAGCTTGTGACGCACGGCGGCAACACCTATCTGAGCAAGGCGGACGGCAACATCGGGCATGAGCCTGTGGGTGAGGACGAGTGGTGGAGCCTGATTGTGGACGCTAAGAGCGCTCACGACGGTGCTCAGAGTGCGCAGGAGGCTGCGGAAGCGGCTAACGCTGCCGCCCAGACTGCGAATGACAAGGCTGCGGAAGCTGCCCAGGCTGCGGAGAGCGTGACTACTGCTACGGCAGGGCTACAGGCTGCTTTGGACAAGGTGGATGCAGCGGCTACGGCTGCGACTTCGGCATCGGCATCGGCACAGGCTCAGGCGAGTCGTGCCCAAAGAGCTGCGGAAGAGGGTGAGTCGCTCAACCTACAGCTCAAGGAGACGTTGAAGACCGCGAAGACGGAGGTGGATGCAGCAAAGAACTTCAATGCTACTGCTGCGACGAATGAGGCGCAGCGTGTGAAGGACGAGGAGGAACGCTTGAAAGCTGAGCAGTTGCGCTCGTCTGCTGAGGGTGTGCGTGAAGGCAATGAGGCAGCACGTGCCAGTGCTGAACATCAACGTAGCAATGATGAGATTCTGCGCTCGGAGGCGGAAGCGAGACGTGTGGCGAATGAGAAGCTGCGTGTGGATGCCGAGCAGGAGCGGGCTGATGCCAGCCAGATGGCTACTCAGAACGCACAGGCGGCTGCCCTGGCTGCAAACTCTGCTGCTGATGCTGCCAACAAGGGTGCTGACAAGGTGACTGATGCCGTAACGGCTGCCAGCAATGTCAATGCGACTCTTGCCGACGACGGAACTCTGACTGTGACCGACCGCAACGGTGAGAGCAAGAGCGTGAAGGTGGGCGAAGGCGAGAAGGTGAATCAGCTTGTGACGGACATGAAGGAGACTAAGGATGCAGTAGCGCAGAACGCTGCGGAGATAGCGGGCGTGCAGAAACGTCTTGATATGTTCGGGGATGCTTTCGTTGGTTTTGCGCGTGTGTCGGGTGATGCCGACCCTAAGCCTTCGGCTGAATATATCTACGGGACACGCAAGCTGGTACAGGAGATAGGCAAGCACATGAAATTAGGCACCGTGAAGCGTGTTGGCAACGAAGCCGTGTTGCAGCATGAATGTGCAAAAGGACGCATCACGCTCGCAAACAATGGCGATACGGTGGCAGTGGACGGAACGGAAGGCGACCTTCTTGTCTATACCGATATTCCTCTTTATCTTATTAAGGCAAACGAGCAGACGGACGGTTCGGAAATGAGTTGCATGGGTGTGGGTGTGTCGCAAAGCTATTGGCAAGGTCACGCAGCCAAGAAGGTGGAGCCGTTTGCCATGTCGCCATTTTATACTGTACAAGCAAAACTGGCAGGCGATGAGCGTTCGTGTGCTCATAATGTAATAAGTGATAATGTCGTAGGTTCCTATCAGACTCCTAACGGTTTTCTGCAGGAGTCTTTCCGGGAGAATGGCGGCGGTTATTACTCTATGTCTGTGTCTACGATTAATTCGATGCTTAACGCACAGGCGAAGAACGCCGACCCTAATACTAATTATCCGTATATGGGTTGCTACTATGAGTTCTACGAATTGTGGTTAATGATGATGTTTGCGGAGTGCGGTACGCTTGACACTACTGATTTGTATTGTATGGGCGTAGGCTGTACTCAGCAGGAGACTGCCAATGTAGACACATGGAACAATGAGCGCATAGCCGCTAACTCGGGATTAAAGATATTCGCATCAACGGGTGCGGAGGTGAAATATCTCGGACTAAATACGGCTGGACTGAAAAAAGGTCAGGAAGGCAGTCCGCAGTCAGCTTACAGCGCTCTTGTTGGTGCTTATTATGTTCCGTTTACAAAATGTGGTGAGGTTCTGTCGGTGCTTGATGGTGTGACCAAAGCGGGTTTGCAGAGTGAGGTAGGCGCACGTACCCATGTTTTCCACTTTGACGCGGATGGTGCACTACAGTGTGCTAAAGATGGTAGTATAGACTTAGATACTGGCTTGGGAATGGTATCTAACAAGCGTTATTATATCATCCGTGACGTTCCGAATTGTCAAGGTATTGCCGATGGTGTAATGACCGCTGTGGTAAACTGCTATGTCAAGATGAACGTTGCTGACGGTATCTATATCGATAACACGGATTTGACTGGCGGATATGTGATATATAAATTCTCGCATTCGGTGTATCGCGGATTAAGTATGCCAATGGATGGGCATCTCTTCCAATTATGTGGTGCATATTACACTACTGAGTGTCGTGAGGGACAGTATTATAATAAGTATCATTGTGCAGAAAAATGGAGCGATATGCCACCTCTCGTAAATAAGTCTTGCTATACAGACATTGAGTCTGCTTATAAGCTGGACGTATTGAAAGGCTTGCACAAAAGATGTGATGTGGCAGTAATCGGAGGATGGATAAGCAAAGCAGACTATTCGTATTCTTTGTTTTGTAAAACCGAGGCAACCGCTGCGTCTTCACACTCAAAAGAATGCTGCTACCTGTGGTGCGGGAATACGATATGGGGCGAAGGTAAGGATGGAAAACCAGAAGAAGGCAAGTTAGGTGTAAAAGCCTTTGCCGTCGGGTGCCGTGCGAACTACGACAATGCGTCGTCTCGTTCGGCTGCTAGCTACAATGCTTGTAGCTATAGCAGTGCGTTTTACGCTGGGGCTTTGGCTGTCAATCAGCTTAAACTCAAGCAATAGAAAGGCAGCAAAAAGAAAAAGCTGTCGGCCGTTAGACAACAAGCCTTGAGCAACGCCACCAGCTGAGGGGCGGCGGCCGTTAGCCGCCCCGATTGGCGCTCTTTTGGAGCTGAAAAATAATATATAACTTCAAGAAATTCTCAAAATAAAAATATATATGAATCTCATCGGACAGAATAATATCGACATAACGAAGCAGCCATCATCGGGAAATGGGATGATGTACGGCTGTTCGGTGGGTGCGTCTTGCCATGAAGCACACGGTATGCTCTCTCCTGCGGTGGACGGCAATGTGCCGACCGAGCCGTGTGTGACGGTTGGCAAAGACAAAAGCGTGGGTAAGGAAAAAGCCTTTGCCGTCGGGTGCAATGCGAACAACGACAATGCGTCGTCTCGTTCGGCTAATAGCAACAATGCTTGTAGCAATAGCAATGCGATTTACGCTGGGGCTTTGGCTGTCAATCAGGTAGAAGATAGCAGGAAAAACCTTACAACGCGACCAACAAGGTTAAACATAGCGAACACCCATACCGCCACTGGTGGGTATGGATTGGTAGACTGCCGTTCATTGCCGTTTTGGGGCGAGAGCACGGAGGCAGACGGCACTATCGGGGATGGTGTCAAACCGATGAAGGCTACCCACGAGGGAAATATCCTCGAAGAATTGAAGACAGCGAATCATAAGAAGAAGCTGAGAAACTTGAAGAGATTTTTGACCGACCCTGTGATTGTGCGCATGGGTGTAGACAGATGCCTGGAGAGGGTAAGCGACTCGCCCGAAGTGCGCAAGATAACCAACGAGAAGGAGGCTGTGATACAGCGCATAATACGTGAACTGACCGACGAGACCTACAGATGCCAGCCTACCGTGCGTCGTATCATCGAGAAGAAGGGTAAGGGCGACAAGAACCGTAATGCCGACATCTATACAGTGTATGACCGCTGCATACAAAACATACTGCTGATAGTGATAAAGGAGAAGCTGACCAACATCATTTCGCCTTATTGCTATTCGGGCATTGAAGGCAGAAGCCTGTGGAGCAACGATAAACGTTGGTGCATTGTGAACAAGATACGTACATACGTAAAGAATCATCCCGAGGCGAGCGCAGGACTGACAGACATACGTCGTTTCTATGAGACGTTGAAGTCGAAGGTGGTGCTTGGCGTGGTGTTCGAGACTATCACTTGCCCGTTCACACGCAGACTGCTGTGCGACATACTTTTGCAGCACGAGACGCTCGTTATAGGTGGTACGCTGTCGCAGATACTTGCCATGCTGACGTTGACGGATATGGATAACGAATTGACAAAACGCTTCAAACCGCAGTTTTACGGAGCTTTTGGCGACAACCGCATCATCATGGATGATGATAGAGAAAAGGTAGTAGAAGCTGTGCATTGGGAAATGAGTTATCTTGAAGGAAGGTACGGCATGGAAATGAAGAAGGACTGGCAGGTGGTGCGTGTAAAGAACGGCTTTATGTTCTGCAAACAGAAGTTTAAGGGTTCGTTTGTCAACGTGCGAGCCGAACTTAGACGCAGGGCTATACGTGCAGCAGGCAGAGGAAGACAGAACTATGCCGGCTATCACGGAATGTTGATGAAGACGGACAGCAGAAGACTTATACAACTTATAAAAAATGATATTAGACGATTAAAAAGGATGAAGAATCAAAAAGGAATGTCGGTACGACCGATGACGGGTGACAATATCAAGCTGGATAAGGTAGAGGGCGTGCAGATTGTCATTACCGACTATTCTATACGTCAGAATCATAAGGACAGCGAGTTTTTCGTGCGCTTTCAGTTTGTGGCAATAGGCGATGATGGCAGCAAGCATCTGTATGTCACCAACAACGGCAGTTTCGAGATAAAGGAGTTTTTTAAGCTGGCTGAGGAAGGCAAGGTGAAACTTCCGCTGAAAACGAAGATATGCGCAGAGGGCAAGTCGTTCTACTTCGAAGGGTATCACACTACGAGTCAGGAGGCATGCGAACTGCTGTGCACCAAGTTAGGAATATAGAGTTTTGAATTTTGAGTTTTGAATTGTCGGCTATGCCGATTTTGAATTATTGAATTTTGATTTAAATTTTTATTATGAAAATGACAAAGATGATTTTTGAGCAGAAACAGCCGAAGATGGTTGTCTGCAAGAGTGGCAGAGCTATGATTGCTCTTAACGAGCAGGTAGTGAAGTCTGTGGAGAGTGTACCTGTAGGTATGACCGACGAGGGTGAAATGCGCTACGAGGAGCGAGAGAAGGAGCAGTATGCGTATGATGTGTGCTGGCTTGAGAATGTTGGTACAGAAGCCGACGTTCTTAACTCAGCTAAAGCGTCTGTGCTCGCCGATATTGAAGCCTACGACACTTCATCTGCTGTCAACGGCTTTATCCTCAACGGACAGCGTGTGTGGCTCGACAAGGCGACTCGTGTAGGATTGATGAACTCGACGACCATTGCTAAGGGCATGGGGCAGCCTACTACTACGCTGTGGCTTGGCGATGTGAAGCTGGTGGTGGAGTGCGACAAGGCGATACAGCTGCTCTCGGCACTGGAGATGTATGCGTTGGAGTGCTTTAACGTGACGGCTGCGCACAAGAAGGCGGTGTCGGAAATGGGCACTGTGGAGAGTGTGTTGGGGTATGACTATAAGGCAGGGTACCCGAAGGTGCTGGAAATGAGTGTTTAACTTTTAACTTTAAAATATGGTAGTATTGAGTTTTATTGCGGCATTGCTGTTTGTAGCTTTGCTGTGCATAGTGATTAATAAGTATGGAGTGCCTGACATGGTATCGTCTATCTATTATTTGATGGGCAAGAAGGGTTGGGTGTTTCAGACGGTGATGATACTGTTCTGCATGCTGATGATGGTGTGTCTACTGGACTGTGGCAAGGGTGTGCAGTGTCTGGCTTTCCTGGCTTGTGCAGGACTGATGTTCGTGAGTGCTGCTCCGAGGTTCCTGGATGAGAGCGAGAGGAAGGTGCATAAGACGGGTGCTATAATATCGGCTGTGGCGAGCATCGGGTGGTGTCTTACGGTGAACTGGAGGATTGTGGTTGCATTATTAGGGTGGTATGTAGTGTACTGGGCATGTAGGAGCGAGGACGACCATCCGTGGCTTATGGCGGAGGTGACGGCGATATGGATGGTGCTGCTGACGTTTTGGAGCACGGTGGGGTAAGTGTTGGATGTTAAATGTTGAGTGTTAAATGTTAAATGTTAAATGTTGAGTTATGAAGGTGATATATAACAGCATCATTCCATTTCCGGGCTTCAAGGCGATTAACCTGTTTGGAGTGCTGTTCGTGCGCAAGGGATGCACGATGAGGGAGACGGACATCAACCACGAAATGATACATACTGCCCAGATGAAGGAAATGGGGTATGTGTTGTATTACGTTTGGTATCTGGTGGAGTGGCTAATCAAGTTGGCAATGCTCAGAGACTGCCACAAGGCTTACAGAGCCGTCTCTTTCGAAAGGGAGGCATACACTTACGAGCCTAACTTGATATATTTGGATCTGAGGAACAAATATGCATGGAGAGAATATATAGTAAAAAAGTGAAATATTTAAAAAAGAAAAGAGAATGGTAAAGGTTACTAAGGTGCAGCTGTTGCAGATTATGCCTACAGCTGCGAGCAGGATTGACAAATACCTCTCGTATATCAACAGCTATGCGGAGGTGTTCGAGATTGACACTCAGCTGCGCATGGCTCACTACTTGGCTCAGATAGCACATGAGAGCGGTGAGCTGAGGTGGACGGTGGAACAGGGCAGCAAGGGCTACTTTGACAAGTACGATACGGGGAAACTGGCGAAGATGCTTGGGAATACTCCGCAGAGGGACGGCGACGGCTATAAGTACAGAGGCAGGGGGCTGATACAGATTACGGGGCGGTCGAACTATGACGCTTATAACCGTTCGGCTTATTGCAAGGGCGACGTGATAGCGAACCCGGAACTGATAGAGAAGCCGTTGGGGGCGGTGAAAAGCTCGATGTGGTGGTGGAAGACGCACGGTCTGAACATACTTGCAGACAACGACGACGTGGTGAAAATCACGAAGAAGATAAACGGCGGTCAGAACGGATTGAAAGAACGGTGCGGGTATCTGGCGAGGGCGAAGAGAGCGTTGGGGATAAGTAAGTGAAGAGTGAAGAATCAAATTGTTAAGTAAAGAATTGATATATATGGAAATGGACGGACTTGTTAACAATACGGGCGGACGGGCTATCGGGATGCTGATGTTCGGCTCGGAAATGGTGGGCATTGTACAGGAATTGCGGTGGATGCTGCTCGCTCTGGTAATCTTCATCATTGCCGACTTTCGATTCGGCTGGGGTGAGAGTAACAAGCACTATGCTCTTGCAAAGGAGGCTGGCAACAGAACTCTGATGGACAAATACAAATGGAGGACTTCACGAGCCTTGCGCAGGACTATCAACAAGGCTATAGACTATCTGATGTGGCTCGCTATTGGTGTCGTATTCGGTATGTCGCTGCTTGAGCCTGTCGGGATAGCTCATATATACGGTGCGGTGGCAGCTATGTTCGTGGCATGGTTGTGCGAGCTGAAGAGTATTATAGGACACTTCTTTTATTTGAGGGGGGTGTCAGTTGAAAAGAAGACTATCAACGGGTTTTTCAAGGCTTTTGCCATTGCCTTTGCTAAGCGCAAAGACGAAGACGTAGGTGAGGCTCTGAAAGAAGCTTTTGACGAGGAAGAAAAAGAGAAAAAGCAGGTATGAGAAAGTGGATTGTTTGCTGTGTACTGGTGTGTTCGTTATGCTTGAACGTAGTCTTATGTTGTGAAAATGGCAAAGGGCAGATAGAAGGGCGGATAAAAATGGACACAACGAGGGTGACGGTGGTGGACACTGTCCCCTACGTGAAGCCTGTAGCGAGGGACAGCGTGGTGGTGAGGTATGTGACTAAGAAACTGCCTATTGTGCATGATACAGTGCACCCTATCTGTATAGATAGTGCTGGTGTTAATATACCTATCATCCAGAAACAGTATTGCGACAGCACCTATACTGCCTGGGTGAGCGGATATGATGTGAGACTTGACAGTATAAGGGTGTACACAAGGCGGGAGGTTGTGACTATAAGCAGGACTATAAAGGGCGGAGGAAAGGGCGGATACAAGAGGTTGGGCGTGAATATAGGCTTAGGAGTAGGCATAACGCCTAAAGGTGTGCAGCCGTATGTGGGTGTTGGGATTGGCTATAGATTGTTTTAAGGATGAGTCTTGCCTGTCTGTGATATGTTAATAAGACATAAATAAAATTAACAATACATACGATTTAGAGAATAAATGACTAACTTGCAAAATGGAACTGACAGTTAAACAAGAAAACGCTATGGACGAGGAGTATAAAAGGCAGTTTTTGACTCTGGTAAAGGGCAAGGACATATCGGAGATTATGTCCTTGCTGGCAGAGTCTGGCAATCAGTATTCACGCAGAATACTTCGGTTCTTCCGCTGGTTCTGCAAGTGGGTTCCAATTATGATAATGGTGGCGCACATGTACGGCATGTTTGATTTTAGCCGTAATCAAAAAGAGATGTTTGCCGTACATGGGGCTAACTGGGCGTGCTATACGTTTATTTACATCATGGTCTATGTGCTGCCTATGGTTATTATTCTTGCGTCACGCTTCTTTTGGCTATGCTGGAAGTACCGCATACCATTCTTCTACTTCTTTGCCGTCAACTCCATACATCTTGTATATTGGAGTTGGTACACAACGAAAGAGATGATAATGGCACACTTTGCAATCATGGCTTTTACGTTATTGTTGTATATCTACGGAGCAGCGGAATGGTTTTGCAGCAAGTCAAGTCTTGGTAAAAGACTATTCAATTAGAAAGGAGTGCTATGAGAAAGATTTTCGGCTACAAAATGCTCGGCACGCTGTTGCAGTCGCTCGCCAACTCATGCTTCAAGGCAGATGAACAGCAGCGTAACGGAGAGAAAGTAACTGCTTGCGGTATGAGCGACGATGATATAGAAACGCTCTGCCAGGACATACTTCCGAATATGCTTAACCCAATGATGAGCGCAGAGGAAGTAAAGGACAGGCTTAGTGTAAGCGATGCGACGCTCAACAGAATGGTAAAGCGCGGCGAGATACCGAACGGCGAGTGCAAGAAGCGCGGACACACACGATACTGGAAGAAGTGGGATATTATTCACTTCATAAGACAAAAGAGAAGCAAGTAAAGAGACTTCTCTTTTTTTTGTTTTCATTTCTTTCCAATTCTTCAAACACAGGAAAGATTTTTTACAACGTGATAGTACCGACTATCAGCGTATATATCTGATAATCAGCGTAATATAAAATCTTTGAGCGTGTTATGGCATTATCCGTCATAACACGCTAACTTTGTGGCGTAACGTTACAATAGAGTTAGTAAATCTATTAAGGTAAAAACTAAAAATGTTATTATGGAGAGTAAAACTTACGTATTCGGCAATGAAGGCAGCGGACAGGGTAGCATGATGAGTTTGCTCGCTCCTCTGCTTCAACAGAGAGGTCTTGATCCTAATCTTCTCCTTGCCATGAACAAGAATGGTAATGGCTTCGGTGAAGGAGGTTGGTTTATGTGGGTAATTTTCCTTTTCTTCCTCATGGGTTGGGGAGGTAATGGTTGGGGTGGTTTCGGTAATGGTCGCGCAGGCGGTATTGCCAATGAAATCAACAACGACTACGGTCGCTCGCTCCTCATGGATGCTATCGGTGGCAACAGAAACGCCTTGAGTAATCTCGCTACACAGCTTAACTGCACCGAGGGTCAGATACAGGCAGCTATATCGGCTCTTACCTCACAGGTTCAGAATGTAGGCAACCAAGTAGGCATGAGCGGCATGCAAACTATCAACGCATTGCAACAGGGTAACATGCAAATTGCACAGCAGCTCGCTTCTTGTTGCTGCGAGAACCGACTTGCTACATGCCAGCAGACCAACACCTTGCAGAACGCCATTAACAGCGTTGCAACAGGTCAGGAACGCGGTTTTTCAAACCTTGCCTTTGAGACACAAAGACAGACTTGCGACCTCAACAACAGCATCAAGAACAGCACGCAGCAGATTCTTGACGGACAGCGTGCCGCAGAGCTTCGAGAGATGCAGGATAAGTTAGACCATCTGCGCGAGGAGAACTCAACGTTCAAGTCGTCGGCTATGACAAGTCAGATTGTAGGTCAGGCTATAGCACCTATAAATGCTGTACTGACAGGTTTGCAGCAAGAAGTAGCGGGAATCAAGTGCAAATTGCCCGAGACAGCGACTGTTGCTTACAGCCCCTTTACAGCCGTTCCTAACTGTGTAGCAGCTCAGATGGGACTGTATGGTTTTAATGCCGTGAATGGTGCGAGCTTCTGGACTTAAAGAAAGGAGGACAAGACTATGATTTGGGGCTATCCTTTTTCATGGGTCAATAGAAGAGGTTCGGCAGCTGTAGGTTCTACAGGCGTAAAGGTAAACACTGCTAACGTGGTGTTTACATTTAAGAACCACGCCTTCGTGAATGCCAACTACAGAGGAACGATATTCGTGAATCTGCAACAGGCTATACCGACAGGTACAACGACTACGCTGCCAATCCTCTTTGAGACCAACGGCACAACACAGGCTGTGACTAAATTCAATGGAGCAGCACTGACCGTTGCCGATTTAGCCGGAACTGGTGTATATCAGTTGTGGTTCGAGAGAGACACTAACACCCTTCAGTTGATGACGGGTATTGTATAACAAGTTAAAATTCGACTTCTATGTTTCAAGGACTAAGACCAAATAGCATATTTTATGTGCTTGACAAGTCGGGAGAGCCGACTCTGAAAATAGGACAAGTGATAAGCGTGAGCAATCCACAGCCTAAATTTCCTTATCAGCCTGGGCAGTTCAATCCTCAGTTGGAAACAACAGTAGATGTGAAGGTAAAAATGCCAGATGGCGAAGCGGAGTTTAAGCAATTGCCATCAAATGGACAGATTGCTAACTCAGACAACCTCGTTGTTGCAGAAAGTCGTGAAGCCATGAGCGCAGAGATTGAAGCTATGCTCAGACACTCTAAAGAAGTGCTTGAGAGCAAGGAATACCACGAAAAAGTGGTAACGAACTGTGAACAGATGTTGGGTGTTCTCAATCCGCAGATAGCAAAGGAGAAGGCTCAGGAACAGAGAATAGGCAATCTTGAAGCCGATGTGAGCGGCATGAAAGGCACATTGTCTAATATAGAGACTATGCTGCAAAGAGCCTTGAACAAGAAGTCGAACGGAAACACTTAATACTGAACATTATGTATATGGTTGAGATAACGGAGAACAAGTTTGACGAGCTTGTTGAGAACGCCGAGAAAATGCTTAAATACGGTGGTAAGGTAATGTCCTGCATCGAAAGTTTGAAACATGGTGACGGTCGTATGGGCGAGCGTTCGCCTATGCCGGACTATCGAGACATGGGTCGTGACGAGCGAAGACGCTATGAGCGTGGCATGGACTACGACGATGAAGGACGTTACGGAGAGCGTTATGGTGGCGGCTACTATGGTGGCAGACGCTACTAAGTAATAACCGACAGGTAGGGAAATTCTTTTCCTTACCTGTCATTAAGAATACGAATATGGGAAAATGTAGAATGCCTTTAGATGTCTATGATTTGAAGCCAGAAGGAATGATAGCTTATCTCAGATATAACGGCTATCATTTCAACAAGAAGATGTGCGACTGGGCGGTCGGTCGTATGCGCAAGGTTAACAAGGCGAGCGGTAAGGAAGAGCCGATTGAGCCTATAAGCAAGGACAAGGTAGAGGAAATGATGCAGACAAATGGACTGACTCTTGAAAACCTTGTCGGCTATGACCATGTGTATGTAGCGAATATGTGTAAGGCAGACTTTTGGGGCAAGTCCATAAAGGACGAAGCGAGCTTGGCGCAATATGTAAAGGACACAATAGACGATGTAGACCAAAAGGACGGTTTTGTGTTCAACCGCTTTTATGCTGATTGCTGTCACAATGGTATGCCTATTCCTTGGGAAGACTTGCTATGACAAGGCGTGAAATTTTCTTGGAACAGTATAGATGGAGTATTACGTGCTTCATCGGGTATACAGCCGACGATACGGATGAGATATGTCATGCGTTAGAGGGTATCGGCTGTAATGGCCACTCCCTTGAATCGGCATACAGACATCTTTCATTGGCGAGTAATGAACGAGGGCTAACCTACTCTAATGTAGGAAAACGAGAGAGCGTTGTCGCAGTTGGCGCTTCTGACAACAAAGGAAGTCTAGCAAACACTATAGGACATGAACTCCTTCATGTTGTTGCGCACATCTGCGATAATGACGGAATAGAAATGCAGAGCGAAGAGCCATGCTACATCATGGGTGAGCTTTGTGAACGGGTTTTTAAGGATTTTTGAATTATGTATATAGCAAAATTAAAGAAAGATTGTGTACGTGGGTATTATACGGACACATACGGAATAAAGCACTATGCACCAATTTGGGATTTATCATTGTTGAAATATGTTTACTCTAAACATAAAACCATACGAAATATGATCGTATTCAAAGATTTCTGCACAGTCATTAATGATGTAACCAAAAAATATTATTTTGTGTTCATATGCTGCTATCCTAAGTTGGAGGATACAGAACTTTTTGATATGGTGATTCGTGAGGTATATGAAGAGCTAAGGCTAACAAGTTGATAATCAAAGAGTTGTATTTAGTATATTTAACTATAATAATACGTGGTGTATTTGCATATATCGCATATATTTAGTATCTTTGTATATAGATAAATGGTGGTCTTGATTAAGGCATCACCTAAAGTAAACCAATTAAACATAAAGATTATGGAAATGAATTTAAATGCAAGCGCTGCCAATATGGTAGCTACACATGACTCAACAATGGAAGACAAGTTCTTTGATTTCGAGAAAGCAAAGACGCAGGCAATCACACTTGATCAGCTTGGAAGAACATATCGCGAGAATGATGTGTATGGTAATCCTTTGAAAGGAATATACCATTATGACCTTTTTAGCAAAGTCATATCAGAGTGTGAAGAAGTCGGTTACAATGTAGAGGTGTATGACATGTTCGCTGCACAAAACAGGGACAGAAGTCAGCCAGGTGTTGTGAAGCTACCGCAAGTAGAAGTTCAGAAAGGTGAAAATGCCGTAGAAGCACATATTTTGCGAAGAGTTTTTGCAAACATCAGAATAACAGATTTTGATGATGGTGAAACAACCACTAATCTTGCTGTAGCTTTTCATCAAAAAGGCATACAGATAGGATTCGGACCGAATGTTATGATTTGTCATAATCAGTGTCTCCTCAACCCTGAACTCTATATGTCAACGTATTCAGAGAAAGGAAGGAAGGGCAGCGGTATTGATTTGGCAACAATGTTCGACACATTAAAGTCGTGGCTTGTTGACGCCCGGCATATAATTGAAACAGACCGTGAGCGTATCGAAAAAATGAAGAATACCAAAGTTACGGCAGAACAGATGTTCACACTCATTGGTCTTATGACTGCCATGCGCGTAAAGTCAGACACCACGCGCAAGTCCATACGTGAGAATATCACTTATCCTCTCAATCAGTCTCAAATTACAATATTTACAGAAGATATGCTTGAAGCGTATCATACTAAAGAGTTCGTAACAGTATGGGATATGTATAACTCCGCAACGAATCTGTATAAGGCAAATAAAATGGATATTCCTGCATTGCTTCCGCAAAACAGAGCTTTTGTGGACTTCATAAACAAGCATGTGATAGAACTTTAAGAATAATTAATGCGAATAGATGTTATTGATTAATATCTATTCGCATTAATTATTTACCTTTGCAGGACAATAATTAAACAACATTATATTTATGAAAGCGAGAATAATTTGTAATGGGCTGAATGATGTCCGTGATAAGGTTAGAGAACTATGTGATACATCAGATGTGAGCAAGGTTTATCTTCCATCAAACACAAAAAATAACAATCATTATGGTATTGCTTATGCTGTAGATTTCCTGAATAACGTAATTGCAGCTACTCCATATTGGAAGACAGACGATGGTAAATATGAACTACAGGCAGATCTTACATGTCTTCCTCAACTTTGTTTTCGTGGAGAGTAGGATTTAGAACATAGTCAATGACCTTTCTATTGGCAGCATCTATATTGGCAACACTCTTGTCAATATAGATAGCTGTAGTTCTGTTTCCATGAGAATGCCCTAAAGCCTCGGCAATGATTTCTTCGGGTATTCCTATGGAGAATGCTATTGTAGCCCAAGTGTGCCTAGCCCAATAGATAGAAAGACCAGGAAAGTATGGTTTGTAGTTAATGTGGTAGCTGAATTTCCTGTTATGGGCTGTTTTTCCCTTGTTTTCTACTTTAATCACGTCACCAATTTTCTTGTATGCCTTATTTGCCTTGCCAACAAAAGTTTTGTATGTTGTCATTTTTTCAGTGAAGCTGACCAGTAATTTTTTGCCTTTGTACTTATTTATAATAGCGAGAGCTTCATCTTCAATTTTAATATTGTACATTCTACCTGTTTTGTGTCGCTTGTATATTAGACGGTCATCTTTAACATTTTCGTCTGTACAAGAACACAAGTCAACAGGATTAATCCCAATGAGGAAAAAAGTAAGTTTGAAATAATCCAAGTAACGTTCTTGCCATTTCTCAACACGGCAAGAAAACAGCTTCCGTAGCTCAGCAATAGAGAGAGACCGTTTTTCTGTCTCTTCAGGGTTTATGTCGAATTTTCGCATTGGATAATGTGTAGTAATCTCATTGTCTATTGCATCATTAAAGACTGCTCTAATATTACGCAAGTGTATGTTTCTTGAGTTTTTAACCAGTCCCTGTCCTTTCAAGAATGTATCAAAATTAGATAACCATTCTTTTGTTATTTGTTCAAAAGACAAACTTGATGCGTACCTGTCAAACTCCGTTATCTTCTTAAATGTAGTAGCATAAATTTCTTTTGTACGTTCAGCCGTTCTGCTTTCACCAAACTTTTTAAACCTTGACAGAAACAGATTTTCATCTTTAACTGATGGATTTATATATTCCTGTATCTTTTCTCTTATTTGAATGACAGTTAATCCTTTTAGCTCTCCTTTTGTTGAAAGGTCGAGTATAGCATTGTCTATCTGAAGCTTCTTGTTATTGATGTATGAGGACAGAAGCTTACTATTGGGAGTGTTCTTTACCTTTTGCTTTTCTGCATCCCATTGTGACTTTGGAAGCTTGACCTCCAAACTAATGTATGTTGATTTACCGTGGTTTGTTATGCAAACCTTCAAGGGCGCAGGGTCGTTGTCCTCTTTTCCTCTTGTATCAAGATATAATTTAGTTGTTGCCATTTGCAAGTTATTTGCAAGTAAAATTGTTCAACATTGTTTATTTTTGTGCAATAATGTGCCGTGACAGAATGTTATGCAAACAAAAAAAACATTGGAAATCCCTTTGTTTAAAGGAAAAGCCAATGTTTTCTGCTGTCGGGATGACTGGACTCGAACCAGCGACCTCACGCCCCCCAGACGCGTGCGCTAACCAACTGCGCTACATCCCG
>ENA-ORPK01000381-ORPK01000381.1-human-gut-metagenome-genome-assembly--contig:-NODE-381-length-42257-cov-8.066513_pt1 | contig 42257 bp, 27 predicted proteins | sample MGYA00242139_ERZ509068 | MGnify/ENA primary metagenome ERZ509068 (study PRJEB26280, sample SAMEA2338687) | human gut metagenome | biome: human gut; feature: human-associated habitat; material: faeces...
ACCCGGCTTCCATTGTTTAACTTTTTAGTACGGTAAATTTTTACCGAAGTATTGTATTAAGGAATCTTTTCGGTCTATTTCTCTTTTTTCATCAGTCATGTGCCACCGGCACACTCCTTCTTCGAAAAAGATCTATCCTCGAAAATCTTCTCTTAGAAACAGTTTTGAATTGTTTGTTTGAAGGTTAAGAGCAAGCTCTCCCCCCCCAGACTGTCTGAAAAGTCTCGACGAGAGCAGAAAAGTCCGTGCCCCACTACAGGGGCGACAACAAATTTTCAATCCTCGGAGGTGGTAATTATACTTTTAAGACAGTCTCCCCCTGCTGCCCACCTCGGCAACCCGGACAAGTTCGATTGCCCTCGGTTCGGGCTCTGGGTTGAGAGTGAAAAACTTCAGGTTCGACCGCTTCTTCCAAGGAAGATAGCGAGCGGTGCCGTCTGACTGAAGAAGCGGGAATAAAATGAAGATTTTTTCACCTCAAAGAACATTTCAAACAATTCAAAACAGCTTCTTAATCTGAAGTAACTTATTATTTTCATGTTCCTAAACACCGCTGTCGATGCATCTTATCCGGTGGAAAGCCGTTTGGCCGGACAAACGTAACCGTTGATGTGACTTGTCCGGCGATATGCTTGTTTGCCGGACATTTTACGGTTCAGAAGGAACGGCCTTCCTGATCAGATAGGCAAAAGGTGCCTGCGCTCTGATTCACTGCGCATCATTTTTTCTGAAAAATCGATTCGGCTTATGAGGAAAACTGATTATATTTGTACGGTTTAAGCCGACAGCCACCACAAGAGTTGTGGTTTCAGGCACGGGATCCGCGACCGTCCGACTTGCGGAAATGACATAGAGCTTTTGGTCCGGAAACGGGCTGGCGAAACATATCATATTTTACGAAATTATTAAGCTCAACAAAATGAAGCACTTTTCTTTACCAAAGGACGGTGGATTGATTGAGGAGAACCTGCCTAAGAGCATTCTCCATTCCTACGAGAAGATCACCACCGAGATTTCCGATGACGCGAACATCGGAAGCGACAAGGTGGCAGACATTATTGTCAAAGCCATCAAAGACCACGAAAGGGCGGCTCTTCCGCGTCCTTTCAAACTCGGTTTGACCACAGGAACCACACCTGTGTCCCTCTACAGCAACCTGACAGAGCAGTTCAAGGAAGGCAAGGTCTCCTTCGCCAATGTCGAGGTGTTCTCCATTGATGAATATTACCCATACGGCAGCGACTCCGTCCAAAGCCGCAACCACAGGCTCCACGCCGAATTCCTTGACAATGTGGATGTCAAAAAGGAGAACGTGCATATTCCTGACGGAACAGTCTCAAAGGAAGAGGTATCCGACTATTGCGCCGAGTTTGACAAGATCGCCAGAGGTCTCGACCTGCTTGTGATCGGTGTCGGCGAAGGCGGCCAGATCGGTTTCAACGAGGCCGGCTCGTCAGAGAAGAGCCGCACACGCACCGTTCCGCTCTCATACCAGTCCAGAAAGAGACAGGCCCGCAATTTCAACGGCGACATTTCCGTCACCCCTAAGACCGCCATCACGATGGGCATCGGCACGATGATGAGCGCCCGCAGGATCATCCTTATGGCCTGGGGCGAGGACAAGGCGGCTGTGGTAAAGAAAGTAGTGGAGGGCAACATCGATCCGGCCTGCCCTGCCACCTGGCTTCAGGAACACGACAACATCACATTCTACACTGACGAGATGTCAGCCTCTATGCTGACCAGACTCGTCGCACCTTGGATGGTCGGTCCTTGCCAGTGGACACCGAACCTGATCCGCAAGGCCGTCGTTTGGCTCTGCCAGAAGGTTCATAAGCCAATCCTCAAGCTGAAGCAGCAGGACTATTTCGAGAACTCCCTCGGAGAGCTCATCGAACTCTACGGGCCGTTCGACAAGATCAACATAGACGTTTTCAATGACTTCCAACACACCATCACCGGATGGCCGGGCGGAAAGCCTGACGCTGACGACACCACAAGGCCTGTCAAGTCAACTCCGTTCCCTAAGAAGGTCCTGATTTTCTCCCCTCACCCGGACGATGACGTGATCTCCATGGGAGGCACATTCATCCGTCTCGTGCATCAGGGACACGACGTGCACGTGGCCTACGAGACCTCCGGTGACCTGGCAGTGCACGATGACGTTGTGCTTCAGCATATGGACGCCGCCTACCAGCTTGGATTCGGAGACAAGTTCGACGAGGTAAAGAAAATCATCGACTCAAAGAAGCCTGGTGAGCCTGAGCCTAAGGAGCTTCTCGCCATCAAGGCGGCCATCCGCCGCAGCGAGGCCAGAGGAGCGGACAGAAGCTTCGGGCTCAACGACAACACCAATGTCCACTTCCTCAACCTGCCGTTCTACGAGTCGGGCGGAGTGACGAAACTGCCTCGCACACAGAAAGACCTTGACATTATCAAGGAGCTGATCGTCAGGATCCACCCTGACCAGATCTACATGGCAGGTGACCTCGCCGACCCTCACGGAACGCACAGGGTCTGCACCGAGGCCGCCCTTGAGGCCATCGAACAGCTCAAGGAGGAAGGCAACGACTGGCTGAACGACACCACGATCTGGCTCTACAGAGGTGCCTGGATGGAGTGGGAGCTCTGGAGAGTTGACATGGCCGTTCCGATCAGCCCTGACGAGCTCATCGAGAAGCGCCACGCCATCTTCCGCCACCTTTCCCAGAAAGACATCGTTCCGTTCCCGGGCGATGACCCGAGGGAGTTTTGGCAGAGGGCCGAGGAGCGCACACAGAACACCGCAAGGTTATATGACGAACTCGGAATGGCCGAGTACCAGGCCATCGAGGTCTTCCTGCGGCTGAAATAACCAATCATCCATGAATATGTCACCTCACCCACGGTGACATATTCAATAAAGCAAGAAAGCAAGAATAAAGAATATTTTTTATAAACTGCATCAATCATGAAAGTAATCATCAGAGACACAAAGAAGGAAGGCTCTATCTGGGCCGCCCACCACATTGCCGCCGCCATCAAGGCAAAGGCTGAGAAGACCGACAAGCCATTCGTACTCGGACTGCCTACCGGCTCCACTCCTCTGGATGTCTATGCCGAGCTCGTCAGAATGTACGAGGCCGGAGAGATCTCCTTCAAGAATGTCATCACATTCAACATGGATGAATATGTAGGGCTTCCTGAGAGCCATCCGGAGAGCTACCACAGCTTCATGCACAAGAATCTGTTCGACAAGGTGGACGTTCCGGCCGGCAACATCCACATCCTCAACGGCAACGCTCCTGATCTCGCCAAAGAGTGCGAGGATTACGAGAAGGCCATCGTGGCTGCCGGAGGAATCGACCTGTTCCTCGGCGGAGTCGGCGAGGACGGACACCTCGCGTTCAACGAGCCGTTCTCTTCCCTCAACTCCAGGACAAGGGTCATGACCCTCACCCAGGACACTCTCGAGGTAAACTCCCGTTTCTTCGACAACGATGTGAACAAGGTTCCTAAACAGGCCATGTCAGTCGGTGTCGCCACAGTGTGTGGTGCCAAGGAGGTTCTCGTCCTCGCTTTCGGCGGCAAGAAGGCCAAGGCTGTCAAGGACGCCATCGAGGGACCTGTAAGCCACTATGTCACCCTCTCTGCCCTTCAGCTGCACGAGAATGGTGTCGTTGTGCTTGACGAGCCGGCCGCCGGTGAGCTCAAGGTCAACTCTTACCGCTATTTCAAGGCCGTTGAGGCTGCCGAGAACAAATAGTGCGTGGAGACTAACAACTTGTAAATCAGAATAATAAACATTATCCTCCCGCCATATCCGACGGGAGGATATTCATTAAAAGCCAATCAATCAGCATGTTATCCTCCACAATCATCGCGGCGCTCCTGGCCATTGGCAGCGCTTTGGGAAGCAATGGGTATGGCAATACGATAGACAGTCGCTTCGACAAGCTCAGCGACCGGACAGACAAGTACACCTTATATCAAGTCATAAGCCAACCGGACGCAGTCCCTGCCGAAGCGACCGATAACCTGGTACCAAGCCAACCGGACGCTGAGCCTGTCGAAGCGTCCTTATCTTCCAGCGAAAGTCCGGCACAGGAATATTCAGTAAAGGAACGGTGCGAGCGTTACACAATGAAAAATCAAGGACTTGAGCGGGAATATTACCTCTACCGTCCGGAAGGATTGAAGGCCGGGGCTCCTCTCGTGATAGTCCTGCACGGCTATGGCGGCTCGGCCCTCAAGGGAAAGAAAGCGATGATGGATGTCGCCGACAAGAACGGATTCGCTGTCTGCTACCCTCAGGGTATAAAGGATCCGAAAGGTAAACCGGGCTGGAATGTCCGCTACCCTTCACAGGAAGGAATGAAGACCGATGATGTCAAGTTCCTCATCGCCCTTTCCAAAGAACTCCAGAAGAGATTCGATCTCAGTCCAAAGAATACATTCCTCACCGGAATGTCCAACGGCGGCGACATCATCTACCTGATCGCGATGCGTGCTCCGAAAGCCTTCAAGGCCATGGCCTCAATCGCCGGACTGCAGTTCAACTGGATGGAGACGGAATATTCCTACAAGCATCCGCTTCCTTTCATGGAGGTTCACGGCACACAGGACCACACTTCCGAATGGCTCGGCGACCCGGAGAACAAAGGAGGCTGGGGAGCGTATATTCCCGTTCCGGCGGCGGTCAGCAGAATCATCGCTGTTAACGGTTGTACCGAGGAATATGTCACCGAGCTTCCTCGCCGCGAGGGTCGTAACCAGGTCACCCTCTATCAGTTCAAGGCCGGCAGGCCGGCGGTGAAAGGCGGCAGACCCACCGAAGTCTGGCTCTACAAAGTCGAAGGCGGCAACCACTCCTGGTCCGACAAGGATATGGACACCTGCTCCGAAATCTGGCGTTTCTTCAGCCAGTGGATTGACTAAAATGGCTTAACTAAAAGCCACATCTCTGAGGCCACATCGCTCTGATGCCAGGCACAAATCCGCAATTCATTGAATGTCAGAAGGTGTAACATCACCTTTTGACATTCAATATTTTACAAAGCAGTGCCCTCCAAATCCGCCTGGCAGCATTTACAAATATATTCATTTACAATCAGTTGACAATTATACCCAAAATTTTGTGAATGTGGGGCAAAAAGGCTAACTTTGTGATAGTCTTAAAAAGAACTTGCAAAGATGTCCAATTACCGCATTTTCGTGGAGAAACACCCGGAGTTCCAGGTGGAGGCAAAGAGCCTCCTGGGGGAACTCAACGAGAACCTGCAGCTGGAGCTGAAAACGCTTCGGCTGCTTAATGTTTATGACTTGTTCGGATTCACGCCCGATCTTCTGGAGAAGAGCCGCTACAGCGTCTTCGGAGAGATTGTGACCGACTCTGTCACAGATTCGATCGATCTGGACGGAGCGAAGTACATCGCTGTCGAGTACCTGCCGGGCCAGTTCGACCAGAGGGCGGCCTCGGCTGTGGACTGCGTGCACCTGATCGACCCCACGGCGCGGATCAGCATAAAGAGTTCCAAACTTCTGATCGTGGACTCCGACGCCTCCGAGGAGACGCTTGAGAAGATCCGCCACTACTACATCAATCCGGTGGAATCCCGCGCGAAAGACCTGAGCAAACTGGCCGACACGGAACACGCGGCGGTCAAGCCGGTTCCCGTGCTGGAGGGATTCAGGAATATGAGCGGGGACGATCTGAAAGCATATTGCAAAAAGATGGGCCTTGCGATGAACGCCGACGACCTCGCCGAGGTTGTGAAATATTTCACCGAGGAAGGCAGGGATCCGAACGAGACCGAACTCAGGATTCTGGACACCTACTGGAGCGACCACTGCCGCCACACGACATTCACAACGGAATTGGAAAGCATCGACGTGGAGGATTCCTTCATCAAGGAGGACATCGACGGGACGATGGCCCTGTACCTGAGGATGCGCTCGGAGACAGGCCGCGAGAAGAAGGGACTGAACCTGATGGATATGGCCACAATCGGGGCGAAATACCTCAGGAAGAACGGTTTGCTGGATGACTTGGAGGTCAGCGAGGAGAACAATGCGTGCAGCATATTCATAGATGTGGATGTGGACGGGCAGACCGAGAGATGGCTGCTGATGTTCAAGAACGAGACCCACAACCACCCTACGGAAATCGAGCCGTTCGGCGGGGCCGCCACCTGCCTGGGCGGAGCCATCAGGGATCCGCTCTCAGGACGCTCCTACGTCTATCAGGCAATGCGTGTCACCGGTGCCGGCGACATCTACAAACCTGTCAGCGAGACACTTCCGGGCAAGCTCCCGCAGAAGGTCATCACCAGGAAGGCCGCCCAGGGATATTCCTCCTACGGCAATCAGATCGGTCTTGCGACAACCCACGTCCGCGAGATCTACCACGAGGGCTACACGGCCAAGAGAATGGAGGTCGGAGCGGTTGTCGGAGCGGTGAAGGCCGGGGACGTGAGAAGGGAAAGCCCTAAGGCCGGGGATGTCGTGCTGATGATCGGCGGACGCACCGGACGCGACGGGATCGGCGGTGCGACAGGTTCCTCAAAGGAACACACAGAGGAGTCCCTTGAGACTTGCGGAAGTGAGGTCCAGAAGGGTAACGCTCCGGAGGAGAGAAAGTTGGAAAGGCTTTTCAGAAGGCCTGAGGTCACGAGACTGATAAAGAAATCGAATGACTTCGGAGCCGGCGGAGTGAGTGTCGCCATCGGTGAGCTTGCCGACGGGCTGGACATCTACCTTGACCGTGTTCCGGTGAAATACAGCGGAATGAACTCCACGGAACTGGCCATCAGCGAGTCCCAGGAGCGTATGGCCGTCGTAGTGGAAGCCAAGGACGAGGAGGAATTCAAGGCGCTTTGCCATTCAGAGAATATCGAGGTGACACACGTGGCCGAGGTCACCGACACCGCCAGAATGAGGATGTTCTACGGCGACAAGGTCGTTGTGGATCTCACCAGAGCGTTCATCGACAGCGCCGGTGCGAAGCATTATTCAAAGGCCACTATCGGAGCGGTCGAGGACAGGGATCCGTTCTTCCGCGACGTTCCAGGCAAGAACCTGAAAGAGAGAATGTTCGCCAACCTGCAGGATCCGAACGTGACCTGCCAGAAAGGCCTTATAGAGATGTTCGACTCCACCATCGGCCGTTCCACCGTGCTGATGCCGTTCGGAGGCGAGCTACAGACCACCGAGACCCAGGTCTCAGTGCAGAAACTTCCGGTCAAGGGTTATACCGACACAGCCAGCATGATGGCGTTCGGCTTTAACCCTGACATCTGCGAATGGAGTCCGTACCACGGGGCGGCATATTCATTCATCGAGGCATGCAGCAAGGTTGTCGCCGCCGGCGGCCATTGGGAGACGATGAGATTCTCCTGCCAGGAATATTTCGAGAGGATGACTGCCGACCCGAAGGTCTGGGGCAAGCCGACCGCGGCTCTGCTCGGGGCGCTGAAGATGCAAAAGGAACTTGGCCTCGCCTCCATCGGCGGAAAGGATTCGATGAGTGGATCCTTCGAGACCGAGGACGGGACAATCCACGTACCGCCGACCCTTATCGCGTTCGGTATCACTCCGGTAAAGGCTGACAAGGTGATCTCTCCGGAACTCAAATGGGAGGGAGACCGCCTCTACCTCGTGAAGCATACTCCGCTCGCTGACAGGATGCCTGACACGGAGCAGCTCAAGAGGAACTGGAATCATATTCAGGAAAAGATAGAGGACGGCACGATCGTGGCCGGTTGGGCGGTAGGATTCGGTGGAGTGGCAGAGGCGCTTTGCAAGATGAGCTTCGGCAACGCGTTCGGGTTCGACGTCAACCTTCCGGAGGACGAGCTGTTCAATCTGAGCTATGGTTCCATCGTGGTGGAGACCGACGGCAGCGCGCTTGATTTCGAGAACGCGGTCGAGATCGGCACCGTAACTTCCGGTGAGGACGGCAACGTCCGCGTGAACGGGACCAAACTTTCCATCTTCGAGATGATGGATTTCAACGCGTCGCTCTTCGAGAAGGTTTACCCCGCAGTCAGCAAGCCAGACTTCAAGAGGCTGCTGCCTAAGGGCATGGAGGGTGTGAAGCCGTTCAAGGCAAAGAAGGCGGATCTTGAATATAAGGGACCGAAGGTCGATAAGGTTATCGCCTACCTTCCGGTGTTCCCGGGCACTAACTGCGACTACGATTCGGCGAAAGCTTTCCGCAAGGCGGGAGCCGAGATCCGCACTTCCGTGTTCCGCAACCTTTCGGACAAGGATGTGTTCGAGTCAATCGCCCAGATGAAGAAGAACATCGAGGATTGTCAGATCCTGATGCTCAGCGGTGGCTTCTCGGCCGGTGACGAGCCGGACGGAAGCGGCAAATTCATCGCCAATGTACTGAACAACAAGGACATCGCGGAGGCGATCGAGGGACTGCTGTCCCGTGGTGGTCTGATCTTAGGAATATGCAATGGTTTCCAGGCACTTGTGAAGTCGGGTCTGCTGCCTTACGGTGAGCTCGGGAAGGTGACCAAAGACTCCCCTACTCTGTTCCGCAATGACATCAACAGGCACATCTCGCAGATGGTGACGACCCGTGTGGCTTCCACAAACTCTCCTTGGCTGAGAGGGATGGCAATCGGTGATGAATATACTATTCCTGTAAGCCACGGCGAGGGCAAGTTTGTGGTCAGCGAGGAACTCGCGCGTGAGTTGTTCGCCAACGGGCAGGTGGCGTTCCAGTACGTTGATCCGCTGACGGATGAACCGACTATGGAGTCGCCTTACAATCCGAACGGGTCTTACTATGCGATCGAGGGCATCATCAGCCGTAACGGTCAGATTCTGGGGAAGATGGGTCACAGCGAGAGGTACGAGAGGAACCTGTTGAAGAACATAGAGGCCGACCTCGAGCAGCCACTGTTCGAGAACGCCGTCAGGTATTTTATCGGGTAATAAATGAAGAGGAATATCATTCACGATGGGGTGTCCATCAAGATCTTCGAGACGGATGACCCGCAGAAGGTGATCATACATTTCACGGATGAGATCACGGCGTTCAATAAGATCAAGAAGGCGGTGATCAAGGACAAGGGGATCTACTGCAACGGAATCTCCTGCGAGATCTCCAGACTGCTGCAGAAGGGAGGAGTGCCCACGCACTTCATCGAGCAGATCTCTGACACTGAGCAGCTTTGCTGGAAATCACAGGTGATCCCGATGGAGGTGATCGTCAGGAATGTGATCGCCGGCTCGATGGCACAGAGACTGGGGCTGGAGGAAGGTATCATCCCGAAGGAGCCGGTCTATGACCTCTGCTACAAGTCGGACATCCTCTGCGACCCGATCATCAACGACTACCACGCCGTCGCCCTCGGCCTCGTGAGCAAGGAAGAACTTGAACGGATATATTCATTGACAAAGCAGGTCAACAGCATCCTGACCCCGGTCTTCAAGGAGATCGGCATCACCCTGGTGGACTTCAAGATCGAGTTTGGCCACCTGTCGGACGGACGGCTCGTGATGAGCGATGACATCACTCCGGACAGCGCCCGCTTCTGGGACATCGCCACCGGCGAGAGACTCGACAAGGACCGTTTCCGCAGGGACAACGGCCACGTCGGCGAAGCCTACAGGACGATCTACGAGCGTCTGACCGGCAAAAAGATTGACTGACAACTATTTATTATTTCTGAATATGAGACCTTTATTTCTGACAAATACTCTTACTCGAACGAAAGAGCTTTTCAAGCCGATCCAACCGGGACACGTGGGAATGTACGTCTGCGGGCCGACGGTCTATGGAGAGGCTCACCTCGGACACGCCCGTCCGGGAGTAACCTACGATGTGCTTTTCAAACTGCTCAGGCATCTTGGCTACAAGGTCCGCTACGTGCGGAACATCACCGACGTGGGACACCTTGAGCACGACGCCGACGAGGGAGAGGACAAGATCTCCAAGAAGGCAAGGCTGGAACAGCTTGAGCCTATGGAGGTTGTGCAGACCTACACGTTCCGCTACCACGAGGCGATGCGCCTGCTGAACGTGGCGCCGCCATCCATCGAGCCGAGAGCCTCGGGGCACATCATCGAGCAGATCGAGACCGTCAAGAAGATTCTGGACGCAGGCTACGCATACATCTCCAACGGATCCGTGTACTTTGACGTGGAGAAATACAACAAGGATCACCACTACGGAATCCTTTCCGGGCGCACTCTGGACGACACCCGTGAAGGAACACGCACACTTGACGGGCAGAGCGACAAGAAGGCTCCGTACGATTTCGCCCTTTGGAAGAAGGCTGAGCCCGAGCACATCATGCACTGGCCAAGTCCGTGGAGCGAAGGCTTCCCGGGATGGCATCTGGAGTGCTCCGTGATGGGCGAGAAATATCTCGGCAACGAGTTCGACATCCACGGCGGCGGAATGGATCTGATGTTCCCTCACCACGAGTGCGAGATCGCCCAGAATGTGGCCAGCCGCCACACACAAGGCGTGCACTACTGGGTCCACAACAACATGATCACGATCAACGGCCAGAAGATGGGCAAATCCCTGGGCAACTTCATCACCCTGCCGCAGCTGTTCAGCGGACAGCACGAGAAACTCACGCAGGCATATTCCCCGATGACCGTCCGCTTCTTCATCCTCCAGGCGCACTACCGCAGCACGCTGGATTTCAGCAACGAGGCACTGCAGGCTGCCGAGAAGGGTCTGAAGAGGGTGATGCAGGCGGCGAAGGATCTGCGTGCGTTGGCTTCGGCGGCAGGAATCACTGACACGGCCAAGGGCACGGAAGGCGATCCTGTGGACGCGATGCAGTACGGCGAGTTCATCACCGCCACGGCTCCGGACACCTGCCCGGCTACTTCCGAGGAGGTCAAGGGAATATTCAATGCTGTCTATGAGGCGCTTTGCGATGACCTTAACACGCCGATAGCGCTGTCGCACATCTTTGATGCGGTCAGGCTGATCAACTCGGCGAAGGCTGGTGAATTGAAACTCAGCAAGGGCGACATAGAGACTCTGCTTCAGATTTTTGATGATATCGTGTTCGGTGTCCTCGGCCTGAAGGACGAGTCCGCCGCCGAATCCGGCAAGGGTCAGGAGATTGTCTCCGGACTGATGGACATGGTGCTTGAGGAACGCGCCAAGGCCAAGGCAGCGAAGGACTGGGCGGCCAGCGATGCCATCCGTGACCACCTCAAGGCCCTCGGCATCACCGTAAAGGACACCAAGGACGGAGCCGAGTGGAGTATTCAATAAAAACAGACAATATGAAACATAGGTATATTTCCGTCTCGGTGATGTGCTCCAACCTTATGAACCTGGGGCAGGATATCAAGACGTTGGAAGAGAACGGCGCGGACATGCTGCACATCGATGTGATGGACGCTCATTTTGTTCCGAATCTCACATTCGGGCCGGACTTCATCAAGGCTATGCAGGCAGTCACGACAATGCCGGTGGACGTTCACCTTATGGTCGATGATCCGGAGCTCATAATGAGCAAGTTCCCGGTCCGCAAAGGCGACATAGTGTCCCCACACATCGAGGTCAAGAAAGATTACCGCGCGCTGGCAGCCAAGGTTCATGAGGCAGGAGGGCTTTTCGGCCTTGCGGTCAACCCGGAGACCGATGTGGAAGCCATCAAGGAGTATCTTGACGTGCTTGACACGGTCACCCTGATGCTTGTGCACCCAGGAGCCGCAGGTGCTAAGATGGTGGACGGGATCATGGACAAAGTCGCCGGAATGCGCAGATTCCTCGACACCAACGGCCGCGAGGACATCCTCATCAGCGTTGACGGAAGCGTCAGCAATGAAAGGGCCAATCTCATGGCCGGAATGGGAGCCGACATATTCGTAGGCGGCACCGCGGGAATCTATAGAAAAGGGATGGCTCTTTCCGAGACCATCCCTGAAATGCGGGCCGCCATAGATTTCTAGAAGTGGGATATTCGCTGACCTTACTCCACGTTCCGGAATCCGGAATAGTCCGTCTGAAGCGTGGAGCATTTATATTCATTGACCACTCCGCCGCCCGGGATGGTCTGCGTGGCGCGCACCTCCCAGTTCTGAACCTTGGTCGGATCGCCACCCGGAGCCTCTATGTACCAATAGTACTGCGGCGTGCTGCGTGACCATGTCGCCGTCTTGCGTCCCAAGTCATTGTAGAAGAACGAGATGGCGCAGACATCCCCGATTTCGGAAGGAACCTGTTTGAAGTCTCCGACCTTTTTCCCGTCCTGGAAGAGTTCGACTTTCCAGTTGTCCTCGTCGCTGTTCCAGATGGATGCCACGAAGCAGCCCTTGAGTCCGGAGAAACCCGGCGCCTGGGCGCCTTTCGGGCCGATGCCGCCTTCCGTCCATGAATATTCATACTCACCGGAAGGATGACCTTCCGCTCCGCCGTAGATCTGGTTGCCGTCATAGACACGCATCTGGAGATCAGGCGACTCGCCTGTACCTTTCGCCAGCCAGTTTTTCATCGTCTTCCCGGAGACTTCGTAAACGCTGTAGCCGTTCGGAGAGCCGGCAAGGTTGAGGTTGCAGCTCCACCAAGCGCCGCAGGCCGCTCCATGAATATGCTCGTAAACGGGAGTGCCTCCCTTCGTGACATAGTCATGATGGATGAAATTCTGCGCGTAATGCGTGTGACCGATCATCACGTGCGCCTCGTGGAAGTCCGTAAGGCAGTCCATTGCTGCGGCCATGTTCTTGATCTTGTCCGGGTTGTCCTTGTCGGCGTTGTGACGGAACTGGATGTGGGCGCAGAAGACAATCATCTTTTCCTCCTTGTCCTTCACAAGGGCAAGGTCTGACTTGAGCCATTCCAGCTGCCGGTCGGAAATGTTGTCGGCATATTTCCAGGTCTTGCCGTTGGTCGTCGTAACAGCCACGTCGTCCATAACCACAAAGTGAACGTCTCCTCTGTTGAACGAGTAGTCCGTGGGGCCGAAGAGGTCGACGTAGGTCTGTGTGGCCGTGTAGTCATCAACGCAGGCCGCGTCATGGTCGTGGTTGCCGACACAGTTGTAGATCGGGAGATAATCCCCAGACTCCAGCGCGAACCCCGAGAGGGCCTTGTGCATCGGCCCCCACTGCACCGTGTTGTCAAACGTCAGGTCGCCGAGGGTGACAGCGTAGGCATTCAAGTACTTTCCCTTGGCCTGTGACTCGGACAAGAATCTATTGAGATCCGGAAGCGTCTCAGTCTCGAACCTGTGGACATCAGAGTCCGTCTTGCACTGAGGATCCCCGATCATCACCAGAGTGAAATCCTTCTCGGGAGCGTCAAGCGGCTCCAGCACGAAATCGTTCCTGTTCTGCCGGCTCCTGTCAATCGGGGTCGTGGAATAGAACAGAGGAAGTTTCGTGACTGGATCCAGCGCCGTCTTGTACTCCGCCGGAAGCGTGTAGTACACATTCCTGCACTTCTCGTCCGCCACAAACTGGTAAACCCCGTTCCTGTCCGTCACCGTGAAAGTGTACCCGTCCGTCACCGGCACCCCCGCGATGCCCTTCCCTGTCCGGGAGTCCTTGACCAAACCGACAAGATTATTGGAGATCAAGGTCTTCGTGCCGTTGATGACCAACCCTTTCTTGTTTTTATGAAAGCATGGGGCATCGCTTGCAGGCTCCGCATAAGCGACCGCCCCCGAAATGAGGGCAGTCACGAACAACAGGCTGAAAACAAAATTTCTGACCATTTCAGACGACTATTTATACTTTACCCAAGTGGCTTTCTCATCGAGGAACTTCTTGACCTCGATGGCTCTGTCGCAGCAAAGGAACTCGGCACCGAGATACACGCCCAACATGATGTCCTCCGGGGTTCTCGAAGGCCAAAGGGAGACTGAAAGTCCGGCCTCCTTGGCTTTCTTCACGGCCGAACGGGTCGTTCCGTTCATGTTGCAGCCGATTCGTTTGATGCCCATGGCCTCCGCCTCGGCGATGGTCTCGTCACACACAGGCTTGCTGAATATCATGAGCATGTCCACGTCCGGATGCAAAGAGCGCATCATGTTCAAGGCTGTCTTGCTGCTGGACGTGAAGAGGTAAGTGGAGTTGGCCGGCTTGTTCGCCATCACCATCTTGTACAGCTTGTCGCAATATTCACGCAACCTTTCGGTCGGATAACTTGAAGCGGGAGATGTCTTCATCTCGAACTCCACATAAAGTCCGTCCTTGGTGTCGAGGAACTTCATGAGCTCGTCAAGGAAGAGGATCTTGTTGCCCTGCAAAGTCTTGAGCTCACGGATTTCAGCCGCTGTCATCGACTCGACCTTGCCTTCGCATCCGGTAAGCCTTGTGAATGTCTCGTCGTGATTGACAACGAGCTGGCCGTCCTTGGTCATTCTGATGTCGGTCTCGTAGCCACGCATTCCCTTCTCATAGCAGGCCTTGAAGGCTGGGAGGGTGTTCTCATCGAACTCGAAACGGCTCGCGCGGTGAGCGAAGAATGTGACTGTCTGGCTCTGTGCGAACATCGGGACAGACGCCGCTGAAAGGAAGAGAGCCAGCACTAATTTTGAGATTCTCATATTCAATTTTATTTTTTCAAATCGGCAAGCCTCCCATCGGAAAGCTTGCCGAAAACAATTCGATTATTATACCGTCAAGGCTTATACATCCTTGACAATCACACTAAAACTCGGAATAATCCGTGGTGAGCCTGTTGGTCTTGAACTCCATTGAGCCACCGTTCGGGAAGTTGTGCACAGCGCGGACCTCCCAGTTCTGCTCCTCGGAAGGATTGCCGGACTCAGGGGTGTAGTACCAGTAGTGGCTGGCGGTCGAGTTGCACCATGTGTCGGTGTTCTTTCCCTTGTCGTTATACCAGAACGCACAGATAGCCATGTTGGACATTCCAGCATTAGCTCTGGTAAAGTCCCCGACCTTCTGGCCGTTCTGCCAGAATTCAAGAGTCCAGTACGTGTCGTCATCATCGAACACCTCAGCCACGAAGCTGTTCTTGAACGCGGCGTTGGCCTTCAGTTTGATTGAGGAACTGATATTAAGGTTGGTGTACCAGTTGATCCAGTTCTTGGTCGTCTCAGGATTGTTCTCCGAACCGAATTCCTGGTTACCGTCATAGATTCTCATCTGATAACCGGCGTCACGGTTGGTCGGCTTGAGGATCCAGTCTGAGATCTTGTTGCCGTTGACCCTATAGATGTTGTATCCGTTAGGAGCGCCGGTCACATTGGAGTTGGAACTCCACCACGCGCCGCACGCGGCACCATGAATATGTTCGTAGATATCCTTGCCATTCACATCCTTATGGATATAGTTCTGCGTGTAATGTGTATGGCCGACCATGATGTGTGCCTCGGCGAAGGTGCTCAGCATTTTCATGACCTCGGCATAGTGTCCCTTGGAGTCATTGCTTCTGAGCGGCTGGTGAGTGCAGAAAAGGATGAGCTTAGACTCAGGGTTCTCGACATTGGCGATGTCCTGCCTGAGCCAATCCATCTGGGTGTCAGTCAGCTCATTGGTGTAGTTCCAAGTCTTGCTGTTAGGAGAGGAGTTTGACGAGAGTGTGCTGACAAACACATTATCCATCACCACGATGTGTGTGTTGCCACGGTCAAACGAGTAGTCGGTCGGACCGAAATGCTTGACATATTCCTCCATCGAGTTGTAGTCGTCCAATTCTCTGTTTCCTGAAGCCTTGACACGAGAGTTGTGGTCATGGTTTCCGGCGCAGTTGAAGATAGGAAGATACCTGCCACCAATGACAATGTTCTTCATGGTTCTGACCATAGGGTCGAACATATAGAAGGAATCAAATGTGATGTCACCCAATGTCAATGCATATACATTCGGAGAATAGGTTCCACTCTCCATAGTCCTGCGGATGTCCGGGATAGTCTCACCCAAGAATCTGGCCGCCTCGTTGATGACCTGGCACTGAGGGTCGCCAATCATAAGAATCGTGAAGTCAGTCTCCGGAGCGTCAAGCTTCTTGAGTTTGAAGTCACACCTGTAAGCCTTTCCCGGGGTCATTATGCCCGGGGAATAGAACATCGGAAGATGGTAAGTCTCGTCAAGCGGAATCTGGTACTCGGCCGGGACGGTCATATACACGTTACGAGACAGTTGGTTTCTCGTCATCTGATAGACTCCGTTCGCGTCTGTCTTGACAAACTGGTAGCCGTCTGTGACAGCGATTCCAGCGATTCCTTTACCGGATTTCTCATCTGTGATGACACCGGCAAGATCCACTCCTGTACCGAGAGCCGTTCCGTTGATACTGGTCTCGGTAAGCTCCGAGAGAACAGGATCCTTGGCGTCCCCTCCCACTGGAACAGTCTCCTCATTCTTGTCGCAGCCGGCAAGTACAGATGCCAGCAGCGCTGAGCAAATAAGATAAGTTATCTTTTTCATATTCAATTCAATTGTTAATTCCAACCGTAGTTCTGTCCGATCTTAGGATTAAGAGTCAGCGCCGTTGTCGGGATAGGGCGGCAGTACATCTTGTCTTCCCACTGGAGGTCGTACCTGTAAACAAGATAACCATCCTCGATGTACCAGTCGGTGTCCTTGGCTGTGGATTTGTTGGAAATCGGGTAGTTCGTGGTAGAGTTTGTATTTTCCTCGGAAACCTCTCTGTTGAATGTGTAAGTCTGACCTTCGAAATCCATGTCAGCGCCATCCCCGACATAGATACCCTTCCAGCCCATGTAGTCATGTCTGCGGGCGATCAAATCACCCTGGCCGTAACGATAGACATCCAGCTGACGAAGTCCGCCCTCAAATGTAAGTTCGGTGACTCTCTCACGACGGATCTCAAGGGCGATGTCAAGGTCCCCCTTGGTGTACATCGGGTGATTGAGATTCTTTGTATAGTAATCATAAAGCCATTCATCCCTTGAATAGTCACCGCTGCCAGGATAGATGTTAGCGATACCGGCGCGGGTACGAAGGGCACCTACAGTCTGGTTCCAAATGGTTTGATCCATCTCGCCAAGTTCGTTCTTGGCCTCGGCATAGTTCAGAAGGACTTCCGCATAACGGACAATCGGGAGGGAGTTCTCGTCAATGGAGTTCTGGAAATGTGTCTCATCCGGAACAGACCACTTTGTAAGCATATACCCGGTCTTGCAGAATGAGAAATCTATCTGCTCATTCGGCTGAGATGCATTGATAATCGCATGTCCCGGACCGAGAACAGTGGCGGCAAGACGTGGGTCACGTCCCTCGAATTCCTCGGTGATGAGTTTCCTGTCATCTCCGGCGGCCACATCGATAGGCTTTCCGTCCGTCGTCATGAACATATCCACAAGATCCTTTGTTCCAGAGTATTGCTGTCCCAGAGTGGATGAGTGGAAATATCTTGTGAGACTATGGCGGACATTAAGTTCCCCGCTGTATGAACGTCCCCAGATGACTTCATCCTTCTGGAGCGCGCTGCTCAGGAAGAGAGAAGTATAATCCTTCACGAGAGAGAAGCCGCCCTGATCCATGACTGTCTTCGCACAGCTCGCCGCAAGCCTGAGGAGATCGTCAACGGTCTCATATTCATTGGTCCAAGGCTTTCCGGTTGCCGGATTGTTCGGCACGTTCATCCTGAAAGTGGCCTCGTAAAGGAAGTATCTTGAGGCAAGCGCGTTGACCACGAACTTGTCGATGCGGACACGTCCGTCAGTGTGGAACTTGCCGGCCATGCAGTTCGTGGCGGCGAATTCCAGATCTTCCCTTATCTTATGGAATACATATTCCCTGTCATCCCTGGGACCGTACAGAATTGTGGTGTCGTTAGGCTGAAGATACTTGTCAACCCATGGCACATTGGAGAATGAGTTCACCTTCGACACATATTTCATGGCTCTCCAGAAACGGGCCACACCTTCGTAGTGGTTGTAGATGTCCTCACTAACGTTGGTTTTGGCCTTGTCCATCCTGCTGAGCATATAATTCACTCTTCTAAGGAAGCTCCAGTCACCATTGGCCCATCCTGTCTGTTTGGATGAGTCCCAGTTAGCGGACGGACGATAGAAGTCACTGCTGGTCTTCGTCGCGATAAGGTCATTGTAGGCATCTCCGCCGGTGGTTTCGGAATAGTTCGGAAGCCAGGATTGTATCATACCGTTGGCGTACATCTCCAGCTCCGACTCACTTGCAAAGTAAGACTCCGCGCTGAACTTGTTGATCGGCTCTCTGGTAAGGAAACCTTCACAAGAGACCAACCCGGACAACATCAGTGTGCCTGTCAGTAAATATATTATTTTTTTCATCATTATCTACGTGTTTATTAGAATGTTAAACCGACACCGAATGTAATGGTTCTGAGCATAGGGTATGACATACCGTCACCGATACCACTCAGACCGATGTTCGAGGTACTGTCGAAGTCCGAGTCACCGACACCGATGCCTTCAGGGTCAAACATATCCGTGTGCTTGAACATAGGAGACCAGGTCCAGAGGTTTTCCATCGAGCAGTAAACCCTTAATCCCTGGATATTGGCCTTTTCAAGCATCTTCTTAGGGAATGAGTAATCCACCGTGAGGTTCTTCAGACGGATGTAAGCCGCGTTCTGAAGATAGGGGTCATTCTCCACAGTCAGAGGGCCGACGTTACGGTTGGCGCTATAGCCGACTCGTCTTGACCAGTAAGGATTCTTGTCGTAGTTTGTCACAACCCAGTTCTCTGTGCTGTAGTCAATCTGAGCATAGTTGTCTCCGGTCTGTGTCTTCATCAAGTAACCACTGTAAGGCCTGTTGTACTGACCCCAGAAGTAAGCCGTCTCGACCATAGGATACCAGTCACGCTTGCCGACACCCTGGAAGAACATCGACAGACCTATGCCGTTCCACTTGAAATCAAGGTTGATACCGTACTGATAACGAGGTGTTGTGTTACCGATCCTGTCAAGGTCGCCCCAATCGTCAAGCGTACCCTTGCCGTAGTCGATCTTACCGTCACCATTGAGGTCAAGGAACTTGAGGTCTCCGGCGTAGGCGCGGAAGTTTGATCCGTTCTTGTGGTAGGAATCCGTGGCCCAGGCATTAGCTTCCTTATTTGAGCGGAATATTCCGTCTGTGCGGAATCCCCAGATCTCACCAAGTTCCTTGCCGGTGTAGTAGTCAAGGATGTCACCGGAAGTGGAGGTGTATTCATCAACCCAGGTTCTGGTGTCCCAAATGCTTCCCTTTATGCTGTAATTGAAGTCCTTTCCCGCAAGTTTGAATGAATCTCTCCATGACAGGGTCGCCTCCCAACCTTTGGTCTGCAAGGCGGCGAAATTACCCTTAGGAGCACTGGCACCGTAAATCTGCGGCAACTCGTATCCCACGGTGATAAGGTCAGTGGTGTTCCTTACATAATAGTCACCCGAGAACGAGAGTCTGCTCTTGAGTATGTCAAAATCCAAGCCGACATCGTAGGTGGTCACAGTCTCCCAGGTAAGAGTTGAAGGAACCACATCAGGGTTCTTGGTGTAGTTCACATATCCACCATCGAAGATAACGCTTGACTTGCTGATTCCCATCGTCTCAAGGAAAGAGTACGGAGAGATCGTACCGTTGCCGAGGGAACCGTAGTTGGCGCGCAGCTTGAGGTTCTCCATCCAGCCCCTCGACCATTTCATCCAAGGTTCCTCAGACACACGCCATCCGATTGAGAATGACGGGAACAGACCCCACTGAGAATTTGACGGGAATTTTGAGGATCCGTCATAACGGGCGGAGGCCTCGAAAATATACCTTCTGAGGAAGGTGTAGTTGGCACGGCCGAAGAAACCGATTATTCCATAACTGCTGTCGTTCTGCTCGACCTTCATCTCGCCGTCAAACAACTCGAACGAGTTATACATTTCAGGGATGAGCATTCCCAACCTTTGCAGGTAATTCCTGTCATACCTGTAGTCTTCAAGGTTCCATCCGCCGACTACATTCAAGTCATGCTTCTCATTCAGTTTCGGAGTCCATGTGAGAACCGCGTTGGCTGTGATGTAGTCCGTGTCATAGGTCCAACGGCTCTTGTAGGAACCGGCCTGGGTGACATATTCTGTAACGACACCAGGCTTCGCGTAGAATGTCAACGGAGCGCGGTAACGCTCTCTCCAGCGTCGGGTAGCCTTGTAGGAGAAATCGCCGCGTACCTTAAGCACTTCCGGAATGATGTCGATTGTGGCTCCAAGAGTGGTGTTCAAGACAAGGTTCGAGTCATCCTGACCGGTGTTTCCCTCAAAGAAAGAGGCGTAAGCCGTCTTCACACCCGAAAGCGACCAGGTGCCGTCCTCGTTGTAAGGCACAAACACAGGCTGGCCGTGCTGGTCAATCTGGTGTCCGATGGCGGAAGTGTTGGAGAACATAGGCTGGTTGGACTTGCTGCGGAACACCGAAGTGTTGTTGTCGATCGCCAACCACTTGTTGATCTGAAGCTTGGCCTTGGCGCGGATGTTGAACGTGTTATAGTTCTCGTCTCCGATCTTGTAGATTCCACCCTGATTGAAATACCTTCCGGTAAGGTTGTAAGTGAGTTTCTTTGTCGAGCCCCTGACACCGATGTCATGGGTAGTCGCGGTCGTGTAGTCTTTATAAACGTGATCAAGCCAGTTGTAGCTTCCGAAATAGAGGTACTGACCCGCACTTCCGACTCCACCGTAGATCGAATCATACCCGGCATTCCTCAAAGCCCTGAAGGTGTCAAGGTAGGTTGTGCCGGACATCGCGATGTTGTTGGTGTTCATTGTTGTCGGCACCTTTCCGGAAGATCCCGGCACACGGGTGTCATTGCCATAGAACTCATAGAACGCATCTGTCCACTCCAGACCATCGGTGACGATGTTGTCCTCCCACTTCACAATTCGGCTGTTGAGCGAGAACGCTCCGTTGTAGGTGACGGTGATCTTGTCGGTGTCGGCATTCTTTGTCGTCACGAGGATAACTCCGTAGGCGGCACGGGCTCCATAGATGGCTGCGGAAGAAGCGTCCTTCAGCACGGCTACAGTCTCGATGTCCGCAGGGTTGACCTGTGAGAGGCTACCCTCGACTCCATCGATCAGGACCAAGGCAGACCCCTCGTTTCCGATGGAGTGCTTTGAACCCGCGGCACTGCTGCTGAAGTTCTTACGGGTGTTGTATGACGTTCCGTTGCCTCGGATGTAGATGCTTCCCGAGTGCGTGGCCTTACCATCGGTCTGTACAATGTTGAGACCGGCGATCTGTCCCTGAAGGGAGCGGGTCACGTTAGCGTTCGGACGGTCGCCGATGGCTTCACCGTCAAGGTTCTCCACCGAGCCTACGAGCTGGGTCTTCTTCAAAGTACCGTAACCCACGACAACCGTAGCCTCAAGCATCTGGTTGTCTTCCTCAAGCAGGAAATCGATTTTCGATCTCTGGCCGACTGTCATCTTCTGGTCCTTGTAACCGATGATCTGGCATACGAGAACATCCTCAGGCTTTGCCTGGATGGAATATTTTCCATCAATGTCCGTCGAGACTCCATTGGTGGTCCCTTTGACCATCACTGTAGCCGCGATAAGCGGTTCGTTGGTCACCGCATCCTTGACCACTCCAGACACCGTGACCGTCTGGGCGGCCACATTGAACGCGCTGAAGAGTGCCACCTGGATGGAGATGACAACAAACAGTATTTTCTTGTAAAGTTCCATAATGTTTTCCAAAAGATTTACTTCTCTCAAAAGATTTGATTGAATGTTGCTTGCTGTGGATTTGCACTGAACCATCTCTTTCCGGACAATCTCTTTGGAACGCTGATGCGGGAGTTGTTATCAACTTATGGTGTCATATATTATGTATTTTTGTCAAACTGGTAGTTTAATAAAAAAAGCAGATGGCGGCAACTCCAAAATAACTTTGGGATACGCCAAATGCTGATCCTAAATCGGTACAAATTTAAGAAATGTTTTTCATAATCCATCCATTTTATTCCGGAAACTTCCCCTATCATCCCTTATTCACCGATTTCATCATAAACATATTCATCAAACTACCAGTTTTATTATTTCAGGAAAGCGCAAAACGTTGCAATTCTTAAAAGTATTTACTAATTTTGCGGCTGGATTTGCATCTGGAGTCAGTATCTGGATTCGTAAAAATATTTCTGATGCGCAACGGGGAGTATTCGTAATAATCTCTGTTATTTTATTTTTTATCTCTTTTCTTACATCCGACAACGTAATATTTCTGATGTAACGCAAGTTTGATTACACGTTTAACGAATCAGATGAATTTAAAAGTATGAAATCTATCAAGTTTATAGTCGGCGCTCTCGCCGGGGCAGCCCTTCTCCTCACCGCTTGTCAGGAGGAGATCCCCGCTGGCGAGGACCAGTCAAAACCGGTGCCTGGTGACTTCCGCTACGACGCGGAGAACAGCACAGCCGACACCCTTGCTTTCCGCTGGAACGCAGGGCAGACCGTCGCCGCCGGCGCGACATCCTACAGCATTGAAGTGTGCGACGATCCGAATGACGCCGTGAATATGTACGATGACGTCATCCAGACCATCAAAGCGTCAGCCGTCGGCGCTGACGGCGTGGCAAGAGCCACTTTCACAAAAGGTATCAGCGAATATACCGAGAAATATGTCCGCCTCCGTGTCAACTACGGATCGGTCTTCACCCCATGGATATTCGCTACGGACTCAGAGGGCCAGCCGGCCGTGTTCGTGACCGGCCACGGAATCAAGGATCTCAAGAAGCCTTCCGTCGAGAACATAGAACTTTCCGACTGTCCTGAGAACGGTACGGAGTTTACTGTGAAGGCAGACCTTTCAGCCGTGGCGTCCGCCAGCAGGCTTATCGTCCTGCTTGTAGACTACACTACCCAGAAGGCGTTGGTTACAGAAGTGATCGATCCGTCAGCCACAACAGTTTTCGAGCGGACATACAAAGACCTCACCAACGGCAAGTTGTATCAGGTGAAGATGCTCGCCGAATATGATGTCACCGGTGAGGCCACCCACGTGGCCGAATGGACTCTGGCCGAGGGTGATGCCATCAATGATGAGGGAGAGACCGTGAAGTCAGGAGTCATCCAGTGCGGAAAGGGATTTGTATTCATCAACGGAGTCCCTCCGACAGTAAGACTCGCTTCAAAACTCTCCGGACAGCTCGTTTTCGAGTGGTCAGAGTACGGATTCGACAACATCGCGAAAGATGCGGCGATTCCTGTGAAAGTCGCATTGTACAAAGACAAGGATTGCAAGGAACTTGTCTATGGATGGACAATCTCTAAATATGATATATCCGGAAGACAACCTAAGATAGCGTTCTCCAATCTTGAGCCTAACACCAAGTACTGGTTCACATGCCAGGACACCGAGTCGGGCCTCATTTCCGACGCGTTGGAAGCCCAGACAGCCAATTTCGACATCGTGACGGTCGGGACAAACAAGATCAAGGCTGGTGAATATGCCATCTCGGAGAACTTCAGCGAGCTTTACTTCGGTGGTTATTCCATGGACTTCTCCCCTTCTCCGTCGAACAACGGCGTGGCGAACTCACATCCGGAGGTCGGGACATGGGACAGTGCCACACTTGGATGGAAAGACAGCAACCACGGCTTCTTCAACACATTCGGAAAGCAGGGCGGTGTACAGCCTACCCGTTTCAAGGATTGGGGTGTTGTTCATGAAACTGGTCTTGGAGACCTTTGCATCCGTACAGGTATGTTCCAGATGGGAGCTTCTTCAAGCATTCCTATCTTGTTCACACCTGAACTCACCAACCTCGAAGGACTTGCTACCGTAACCCTTACTTTCTCCGCTTCTTCAATGTGGGAGAAAGGTGCGATTAAAGAGGCTTCCGCTTCCGACTTCCAGAGTATTGCGATTTACACCGCCACTGGCGGACAGACAGACAAGTCAAAGTCCACGAACTATGGAACCCTTAAAGATGCCACCATCAAGGAAGTAGGTGTTGTTAACCGTCCTGCGACAGACGTCAAGACCCCTACCTGGGAAACCAAGACAGTCACAATCAGGAACGTGTCCCCAGGATCCCGTATCGGCGTCGGCGCCGTCCGCGGCAAGAGCGGCAACCAGCGTTGGCTCCTCAACTCATTCCAGGTAAAAGTCATGTCCTATGGTGTTCCTACACTGACGACGCCTGTTCTTAAGAGCAAGGAAATCAGCAAGACAAAGGCTTCTTTCGTGTTCGAGTCTCAGGAAATGGCCCAAGGTTACAGACTTGGCTACAAGGTCAGCGGAAATGATGACTACAAATACATTGAACAGGAAAGCCCAGAGTTCAACCTCAGCGGTCTTTCGGTCAATACCCAATATATCATCAAAGTTGTGGCCGTGGCCGGAGAGTACGAATCCAAAGATCCTTATTATCTGGAGTTCAAGACGGAAAGTGTGAACTACACATACCCTATGACAATCTCAAACAACGAAGAATTCCTCGATTGGATGGCCTATGGTGCGGAATTCACATCGCCTTCTGATGGGATCACGCTGGCGGCGGATCTTGATCTCAAGGGTGTCGAGGTTCCATCCGTTGCAGAGTTCGGGGGTATTCTCAACGGTAACGGCAAGGTAATCAGGAACTGGACTTCCAACCACGCTCTGTTCAACAAGGTCACCGGAACCGTGAAGGATCTCACAATCGATGCAAGCTGCGTCTTTACGCCAACATCTTCTGTGTTCGCACCTGTCACACTGAACAACGCCGGAACCCTCAGCAATGTCCACAACAAGGCAAATGTGGAATATTCCGCAAGTTCGTTTGAGGAAGCAGTGAATATCGCGGGAATCGCCGCTAAGTCAACCGGCGAGATCAAAGGTTGCTCCAACTCTGGTTCAATCTCCGCAAAAACCTCAGGTTCGATAAAGGGAGCAGCTGTCGCTGGTGTCGCTGGTTACCTCTCAGGACAGATGTCGGAGAGTTCCAACACTGGTGCGATAACCGTCAGCGGCAAATTCATTGCCGGATCATCTTCAATCGGTGGGAAGGACGTTGTCCCTTGCATCGGAGGCCTTGTCGGCCTTGGAGGCAATGGGTCAAAGATTGAGAACAGCAACAACAACGGAAACGTCTCATTCACGATCAGCGCGATGGAAAACGCCACCGCCACGCAGCAGAGAATCAGTGTGGCCGGTATTGCCGGTGCCCCGGAGGGTGACATCACCAAATGTAACAACTATGGTGAAGTTTACACCAAATTGGCAACAAGCAACGGAGCTGAATCGACTATCAACTATATCGCCATCGTAGGAGGTATCTCCGGAGGAGACTTCTTTGCGGCTGGAAACAATGTCACCAACATCAAAGATTGCGTCAATGAAGGCAAGGTAACACTGTTCAACGATTCTGCAAAGGCAAACAGCGCTCTGGGCGGTATTGTTGGATGGCCTGGCGTGGAAGGCACACAGAGCATCTACACAACAAACTGCGTCAACAAAGGCACTGTTACATTCGCAGGAAAGGGCAAATGCCGTGTCGGTGGAGTACAAGGCGGAACCGGACACATGGACGGATGCACCAATGAAGGCGCGGTCGTCCTCGAATCAGGCAACACAGGCTCTGTATTAGGCAGTCTCTGCGGTTTCCACTCACAAGGACATGTGATCAAAAACTGCAAGGCTCTTGGTTCTGTTACCGCCAAGAGCACTGTTGCCGGAATCGGTGGCCTTATCGGTAATATCGGAAACGCCGCTCACAACACTGGAAATGGTTGTGTTGTAAAATGCACCATCACAGGAGGCACAGCCAAGACTTCTGGATTAATTATAGGTCTGTTCAACGGAAACTCCAAAGTCATCAAGCTCGGTACTGCCGCAGATCCTATCAAGGTATCAGGAACTGTCAACGGCACAACCGTCACTGCGGACAACTACAACAGTTATCTAAACGGATCAACGAAATTCAAGGCCGAGAACCATGTGCTGACAGCGGTTTACGGAGAATAATCTTTGTCCTGAATATTTTTATAAGGGAATGGCCGAATGGCCATTCCCTTTTCTTTTTTGCAATCAGCATCGGCTATAGTGTCGCCTACCGTGCCATCATTGCCGGTACGCTTCGACAAGTTCAACTACCAAAGCCACATGAGCACAAGGCACTCTGAAATAGGCCAAATGCTACTTCAAGGACTGGTGAATATGACAAATCACGATTCTGGCGAGCACCTCCGTTTGCAGAACCTTCCACCGCCTTCCCGGCAACTTTCCGCAATTCTCTGAATATCACGAAGTGGAGCACCACCGTATGGCTCAAAACAAGTTACGAAATGATTCAGGTAATCCCAGAGGGCAGGATTTGCGAACATATTCACACCTGGAACACCAACTCACTTGCCGTCAAGCCGACAGCGTTCCAGGTGCGTATGGTTTCTCGCACCTGGAAGTCCGGAACACCAATAGAACGCTCTGTGCCGCAGCCGCCGACTCTTAGGTGTGAGAATATCTCCGCACCTGGGACACCAACTCGCAGACCGTCAAATAGATGATATTCCAGGTGCGCGTGGTCTCTCGCACCTGGAAGAGCGGCCTCCAATTGTTTTACAGGACAGAAAATGTACGGCAGAAGTTCTTTCTATGCACCGAATATACCGAGCCATACCGTTGGTACAGGAAGCGCACTTCTGGTGTACCAAATGAACTAAGAGGCTGAGGCAACATCCCTGATTCTCGTTCACCAACATTGCCGTGTGGCGAGACATTGATGGCAAGTGGTACGTCTTCGACGCTCCGCAATTTATTCGTAAGCATTCGATAAAGTACGACTGTCAGTTTGATTAAGTGGTATATAACTTTGCGCCACTAATATAAACTGACATGCTTACACGCGAACAAATCGAAGAGATCCTGGGCGAGGCCCGTGAGAAAGGGACTGCAATCAAGGCCCTGTTGAAAGAGAAAGGCATTCCAGAGCACCAGTACTTCTGGTGGAAGCGGAAGTACGCCAGGGCAGAGGTTCCGGATGGGTTCCTGCCCATAGCTGGCGGCGGCCTGTGGACACCATTCAAGGAATAATCGATGATCCAAGACGCCGGCGGCAACGTCGCCTGCGACTATGTTCAAGTGGACGAGAGCACATTGCCGGTAATAGACAATGAAAAGCACCGCGCGGTGAAGGGATATGTATGGAGTGTGGTGAACGTGATGACGGGAGACAGGTTCTTCTTCTATGAACATGGCTCCAGGAGCGCCCGCGTGGCCATGGGTCTGCTGAAGGACTTCACCGGTGCCTTCCAGAGCGACGGTCACATCGTGTACGAACACTTCGAGGGGATGTAGGCAAGCATCCTCAAGTGCCCTCCGAAGTCTCTGATGGAGGAGGCCATCTCCTACACCTATAAGATCCTTAAAAAAACTGTCGCTCTACGTCACCGACGGCCGTTACAAGATAGACGACAATATGGTGGAGAACAGCATCAGGCCTCTGGCCGTCGGGCGTGTCAGCAAGAATCTCCGTGCAAAGGTTCACCAATATTATACTGAGTATCGCCCACTCCAGACGCTCTGCCTCCAGATTCTCAGAATGGAAGAGGTTAAATATGGTGAAAGCAGCGACGAAATCTGCGGAATCCTCTTTGATGGAGCGTGGATTTGGGAAGAATATGTCAACACCATCTTGAGTAATCATGGTTTCAAGCACCCCGAGAATAAGTTGCATAAGGGCGGAATTTACCTGTTCGACGACCATAGTGGCATTCGCTATCCTGACTTTTACAAGGACGATATGGTGCTTGATGCCCAATATAAGCGGCTTGGCAGTTATGACAAGGTCTCAAAGTTGGATCGTAATGATGTCCATCAGGTCATTACATATATGACTGCACTCAAAGCTGATAGAGGGGGCTTTGTCGCTCCATTGGAGCAGAAACAGTCTAAAGTTCCAACCTCTCACCTTCAAGGGAGCATGGCTACCCTATCAATTTTCGGCATCGAAATATGCAAGTCTGCCACTTCCTATGCGGAATTCTGCGAGAAGATGGGTGAAATGGAGGCAGAATTTGTGGACTCTTTGAAACAGTTCTGAGTGGATAAATGATAATTTAGAGGCGATGGCAAAGCAACTCTACGACTATTGGTTTGTGCAGTTTGACTTTCCAAATGAGGAGGGCAAACCGTATAAGTCAAGTGGCGGAGCTATGGTGTGGAATGAGAAGCTGAAGCGTGAAATACCGCAGGGATGGGATTTTTGCTTTTTGGAGCACTTACTGACCATAAGAAATGGTCGTGACCATAAACATCTGGCGGATGGTATATATCCGGTTTATGGTAGCGGTGGTGAAATGCGTAAAGTGTCTGAATATCTATATGATGGAGAATCAGTATTGATGCCTCGTAAAGGCTCATTGAATAATATCATGTATGTAAACGAAGCCTTTTGGACTGTTGATACAATGTTCTATTCAGAAATGAAGCTAAGTAATTGCGCAAAGTATATTTATTATACAATTAAGGATATTGACTTTACACGTTGGAATTCTGGAACTGGAGTTCCAAGTATGACATCTTCAACACTTTATTCAATAAAGTTGGTGAAACCACAAAGCGAGATATTGAAGAAATTTGATAAAATGATAAGTCCTTTATTTGAACACATGAAACAGATTTCGGTACAAAATGCAGAACTTATTAAGCAGCGAGACGAACTCTTACCCCTCTTGATGAACGGTCAAGCGTCAGTAAATTCGGACTAACGTCCGCATTTACGGCTGCGCCTTGGCATAGTTCAAACTGCGTTTGGCTCTGTGCTCGGCTTGCACGTAAATTATCATTTATCTCTCTAACCGAAAAAATCACTATAATTGTCTCAAAAAAGATGAAAGAAAGATTCATGAAATCCATATTGGAACAAGCTAAAACATGCTTTGATACGATTCAGTGCGAAAACCTTAAAGAGTTATTAATCAATAATCTAAATGGTCTGGACATAATCACTTCTGTCACATCTGAAGAATCCACTCGAAAAGCAAATTCTGAACTTCTTTCCTCTTTCATCTCAGCTAAGAAAATAGAAGGAGGTTCAGCTAAAACACTTAAATACTATGAGAACACGATAATAAAGATGTTCAGCACGATAAAGAAACCAGTTGCCGAAATGTCAACTAACGACATACGTACTTATCTTGCTGAATATCAAGAAGAACGCCACCTCAGCAAAGTCACCGTTGACAACATCCGGCGAATCTTTTCCAGCTTCTTCTCCTGGCTCGAAGACGAAGACCTCATACTCAAAAGCCCGGTACGCAGAATCCACAAAGTGCGCACGGACACTTTGGTGAAAGAGACAATAACTGATGAGCAACTCGAACAACTCCGCGACAACTGCACAGAGATCCGTGATCTTGCCCTCATTGACCTGCTAGCCTCCACCGGAATGCGAGTCGGAGAACTCGTCAGAATGAACCGCAACGATCTGAATTTCCACGAACGCCAATGCATAGTCTTCGGAAAAGGCAACAAAGAGCGTGAAGTCTATTTCAATGCCAGAGCCAAAATCCATCTACAGCAGTACCTTGACACCCGAGCTGACACAAACCCAGCACTTTTCGTCTCACTATCCAAGCCCAACAACAGATTGACAATCAGCGGAGTTGAAGTCCGACTCCGAACAATCGGCAAGAGCATTGGAATGGACAGGATACATCCTCACAAATTCCGTCGCACTCTCGCCACTATGGCCATCGATAAAGGAATGCCGATAGAACAAGTCCAATGCATTCTCGGTCATGTCAAAATCGACACCACCCTACACTATGCTAAAGTAAATCAGGTCAATGTGAAAATGTCCCATCGGAAGTATATCGGATAACGGTCAAGTCCATAAAATTCACTACCTTTGTATTGAGGCCATATGTGTGGTTTCAAGCATGAGTAGTTGATATGGATAGAGAGGTTCAATTCCTACTGTACAATATGCCGGAAGACAGTGGCAAAGTGCAGGTGGTCATAAAAGATGAAACAATATGGTGCACCCAAAAAGCTATGGCTCAGCTGTTTGGGGTCGGTGTTCCTGCTGTCAGCAAACATCTGAAGAATATATTTGATGAGGGGGAACTTGACAAGGAAGTGGTTGTTTCCAAAATGGAAATAACCACTCCTCACGGAGCTATAGATGATAAATTCCAGACTCATAATGTGGAATTTTATCATCTGGATGCAATTATTGCTATTGGCTATCGTATAAATTCCGCCAAAGCCACTAAATTTCGTCAGTGGGCGACGAAAATTCTCAACGAATATATCCGCAAAGGCTTCGCAATGGATGATGAGCGTCTGAAGCAAGGCACGGCGCTATTTGGAAAAGACTATTTCCGTGAATTGCTCGAAAGAGTGCGCTCCATCCGGGCAAGTGAGCGTCGTATCTGGCAGCAGATTACGGACATCTACGCAGAGTGCTGCATTGACTATGACCGCAACGCGAAGACAACACGAGATTTCTATGCAATGGTCCAAAACCGCTTCCACTACGCTATAACTGGTCAGACGGCGGCAGAAATTATCTATACCAAAGCCGATCACACGAAAGAGCATATGGGAATGATGACTTGGAAGAACTCTCCAAACGGACGTATATTGAAATCTGATGTGAGTATCGCCAAGAACTATCTTCAAGAAAAGGAAATCCGCCAGCTTGAACGCACCGTAGCAGGATACTTCGACTATATCGAAGACCTCATTGAGCGCGAGAATACATTCAATATGGAGCAGTTCGCTGCCAGCATCAATGAGTTCCTGACATTCCGCCGCTACCAGATTCTTCCCGACAAGGGCAAAATTTCTGCGGCACAAGCAAAGAAAAAAGCTGAAGATGAATATGCCCTGTTTGACCCTACGCAACAGATTGATTCTGACTTTGATAAGGAAGTCAGGAAAATGCTTAAAGATGGAGAATAAAGTATGGAACTGAAGAAATATAGATTGGGGGACATTGCGGAGATAATAGGTGGAGTTTCATATTCTCCTAAAGATATATGTACTGGTGGCATCCGCATCTTAAGGGGAGGAAATATTCAAAACCAGCATATAGAATTAAAAACAGATGATGTATTTCTACCTATTTCCTACAAAAACAACATCTCCCAAATATATGTTGGTGACACCATTTTAGTCGCATCGACTGGAAGCGTGGATGTTTTAGGGAAAGCTGCTACATGCTTCCAATATACCGAAGATGTACAAATCGGTGCATTCCTTAGAATAATACGTCCTAAAGCCGATAAATACACTATGCTCATTTCAAGTGCTTTAAGTAGCGATTATTTTAAGCGATACATAAAAGCACAAGCCAAAGGTACAAGCATTAACAATATAACACTTGGTTATCTTAGGGACTTTGAAATTTATGCGCCACATGATTTTACGGGGCTTTCACATCTATCTGCTAATATAGAAAATAAAATCTGCCTCAATCGTGCTATAAATGATAATTTAGAGGCGATGGCAAAGCAGCTCTACGACTATTGGTTTGTACAGTTTGACTTCCCGAACGAAGATGGCAAGCCATATAAATCAAGTGGCGGAACTATGGTGTGGAATGAGAAGCTGAAGCGTGAGATTCCGCAAGGGTGGAGCAATGGCGTATTATCTGATGTAGCCAACATCACTATGGGGCAATCACCTGATGGCTCTTCTTACAATGAAGATGGTGAAGGCATTATTTTCTATCAAGGTAGTACAGATTTTGGACTTCGTTTTCCAGACATTCGACAATACACAACATCACCAAGCCGATACGCAAATAAGGGCGATATTCTTATGAGCGTACGAGCACCTGTTGGAGCATTGAATATTGCAAATAATGATTGCTGTATTGGTCGTGGTCTTTCTGCCTTATCGTCAAAAATTGGTTCTATTACCCATTTATACTATTTGATGAATGACTTTAGATTAAAGTTTGAAGGAATGAACTCTGCTGGTACGACATTTGGGTCTATAACAAAGGATGAACTATTCTCTCTTCCTGTTATCATTCCTACAAAGTCTGTTATTTCGGAGTTTGAGCAAGTTTGTGAGCCGATATTCGACAAACAAATGATAATCGGTGAAGAAATCAACGGTTTGACTAAGCAGCGCGATGAACTCTTGCCCCTCTTAATGAACGGTCAAGCCACGGTAAATTATCATTTATCCGTTTATTAAGCTGAATCTTTTCATCCAAAGAGGCCAATAATCGTCCAATTGCTTTTTGATCATCAAGTTCAGGAATCCATACAGTGCAGGCTTTTATCTTATCTGGTGACGTATGACGGATTTTCGTCTGTTGAGCAGCTGCACTTAACTGATTACGAACAAATCGGGACGAGATCAGATAATAACAAAATGTCGGATCAATTTTGCCCACTTTACACTTAATAAGTGCGATATCCTGACTCTGGATATATTTTCCGCTTTCCGGAATACGGGCGGTAGTCCCCAGAAGACCTATCGCCTGTTCTGTTAGAGGCGTGATAATGTCACCCTTTTCAAGGAGGAACTCCGCCTTGAACGCTCCTGTATAAAACAGATTATCCTTCGACGTATTCTCTTTGAAGCAGTTATTACGATAATCAAAATTTCCGCAAGTCAAGCGAATATACTCACCCTTTGTCGAGTAATAATCTCCGCTTAGACTAGTGCCACGAGCCACATCCACCAGTTCACCAAGTTTATATTTTTGTAGCATATTTTGCAAATCAAATAATTCTTTTTACCTTTGTAATCGGATTTTCAAAGCAAGGAGGAGCAAGCTCCAAGCTGATAGAATAACAGGGTTTGAATTTAATATTCTGCCCTGTTTTTTAGTATAACGGGCGAAGTAATCTTTCACTAAGCCGCTTTCAGCTTCCAATCTTGCTATCAAACATTTTGTTAAATGAAAATCCAAATTACTATCAGCTTGGAAAAGCGCCTTGATGATGATCACAAGGAAGCTTTTCATAAACAAGTACTTGTCCGCGGCCACTTTAGGGTGATCAGAGGCAAGAAAGTTTATGTGATGGCCCACTACCGCAAAAAGTAGGTGAGTATTAGCTTCATCTCGTCCGTTAGAGAGTCGCCGCTCGTAAGATTGGCGACTCTCTTTTTTCTCATTCATTGAATTTAAGACTATCCAGCTGCTTCATTATCTCCGCTTCCAGCCGGTGACTTTCTTCAAACTGCGCTGTAAGCTCAGCTTTATAACCGGCCATTCTCTTATTGAATTCCTCCTCGGTAATATCCACATAATCAATCTTGATATCGAAGTACTGCCCGGCGGAAAGGGAATAACCTTTCTCCTTAATCTCGTCATAGGTCACAGCAACGGAGAAATCATCGACGCTCTCCTTGTTCTGAAATACTTCCACAATCTTGTCCACCTCGAAATCCCTCAAGCGTCGTTTCTGATTATTGCCTTCCTTGTACTCCTCACCCAGCTTGCTCGCATCGATAAGGATGACCTTGTCTGAGCTTGCACTTTTATCGAAAAAGAGTACCGAGACATTAGTTCCCGTGGTGGCGAAGACATTAGACGGCATCGACACGCAACCATAGACAATCCTTTCATTCACAATCTTCTCCAGAATCCTTTTTTCCACCCCGCTCTTGGAAGTAATAAATCCAGTGGGAATGACAATCGCTCCTTTACCCGTCGATTTCAGAGAATTGATAACATGCTGGATGAAACAGGTATAGATGGACATCTTCGGCTTTGCCGGATCTATCTTGGATACTGCATTAGGAACTCCGGCCCAGAACCTGACTCCGTCAGCCGCCAAGGAGTCCCTATATTCCGGGAAGTCAAGTTTGAACGGAGGATTAGACACGATAAAATCGAACTTCTTCAACGTGCCGTCAGGATTCCTGTGCGACGGTTCAAGAAGTGTATTTCCCTGCACTACGTTTGGGAGCGAAGCCGCGAAGTTGTTAAGAATCAAATTGAGTCGGAGCATCTCACTGGATTTTTCGGAAATGTCCTGGCTATAGATTGTACAGCGGTCTTCCCCAATCTGGTGTGCAAGAGCCATAAGCAATGTTCCCGTTCCAGCTGACGGATCGTAGCAAGTCACTCCCCTCAGGTCTGCATTGTCCCCCACAAGAAGCCTTGCCATTACTTGAGCGATAGCTCTCGGAGTATAATACTCAGCGTATTTTCCTCCTCCCGCATTGTTGAAGCCCTTGAGAAGATGCTCGAACACTCTTGAGAAGAAATCATATTTTTCGGTAAAGACATCTTCGAAATTGAACGAAGCCACTTTGCGCATCAGCGACTTTGCGAACTCGTCTCGTTTCTGAGTGTCAGTCACATAGGATGTAACAGCCGAAAAAATGTTCACACGGCTCTTTCCAGACGTGGATACAGAGAACGTGTCAGAATTAATCTTTGCGATGTCAATAAGCGTCGCATCAAGAAGAGTTGAGAAATCGCCCTTGCCTGTTGCATTGTAAAGATGGGCAAGAGTATGCTCAGGCTTCAGTCTTGGCACCGAAGATGGAAGATAGCTGAACAGGTCTTCCACCTCCTCGTCTGTAAATGTGTCATATTCGGCATCCCATTTTTCCGCTCGCCTCAACCGCTCTCCATAGACCTTGTCCTTCTTGGCTTCATAACCGAACTTGTCATTGAAAAATTTATAAAGGAAGATTTCTATGACAATCTTGTATTCACTTCCTGTTCCCGCAAGACCGAACTCTGCCGTTGTACTCTTGAGTGAATCAATCAAGGCTACCGTTGACTCTGTAATGTTTATATCGCTCATTTATAGATAGTTTCTCTGTTGAAAATATTCTGCTGTAATAAGATTGTTGATGAATTTGCGGTCAGAAAGCGTGGCCGGTATGCCCATATCAACCAACTTGGAGCCGATAATAGCAAGCACATCCCTTTTGAAGGCATCCTCATTGTCGACAATATGGGAATTAAGGTATATCATATTGTCTATCTGCGACTTCATTTGTGACAAATTCTCTGCGATTTCGTATTCTCCGGAAGAGATTATAGGCTTCTCCCTCTTCGCATTCTCTTCTTCAATTCTCTTGTGGATGCGCACAAAACGCTCGTCTCCCCTATACTTCTTCTTCAGAAGATTATTGCGCCGGTTGATTTCACGGATTTTTGCCATCACGGTATCCATATACTCGATGCTTTCCTTCGCCTCCGCCGTGTTTTGTGGTACGAAGCCCTTCTTACGGAAGTATTCGCGGAACTGGTCGGCAAGAATCACATACTTGTCCTCTCCCTTGTCAAAATTAGCCTCAAATTCAGCCTGCACCTTGTCGCAACGCTCACGGATGTCATTCACGACTATTCTCATTTCCTCTGGGACACCTTTCTTGAACTCAAAATCAAGTTCGGAGAGAGCTATGTTGATAATGCCAGAAACATCAGCCATATGCTCAGTGTTTTCCATCAGATTGATGCGTTCGATACGGTGACTTACCTCCGAAATCAGAGTTGGAATGCCGACCACCGCCAGTTTTTCAACCTTTGACTTAAGCTCCTCGTCACCGAATGCCCTGACCTGATTGATTATAGCCTTCGCATCATTAAGAGTGGAACGGAGTGCATAGAGAGCGTCCTTGCTACTGATTTCGTCAAGCTCCTTGCGAAAATCCTCCGGGTTCTCACATGTGAAGTTGAAAAGGATATTCTTTATCTCCTTCATCTTGGAGATAACAGCCTCTTTGTCCTCGATAATCACGTTACCTACTGGTGCATCGACTGGGACATCCGCCGTATCCACAGTGCGGTTCAACTCCCTTAGATAACGGTCGTTGGTTGTCTCAAAATTTTCCTTTATATCGACAAAATCAACCACATAGCCATATTTAAAGTCCTTGTATGGACGATTGACCCTTGTAAGCGCCTGCAACAAGTCGTGTCCGTCAAGGCTCCTGCCGAGATAGAGCTTTTTGAGCCTCGGAGCATCGAAACCTGTAAGAAGCATCTGGTTGACAATCAGCACATCTACTGACATCTGTTTCTTGAACCCTTCGATATAGGCCTTTCTCTCAAGTTTGTCGCCTTCATCATGCAATATAAGAGAAGCCTTGAGAGGCTTCTTGGGAGAACCATATGAAATCATCGGATCTTCGAGCATCATCAGTTTTTCTTCCTGCTTCTTCTCGACATACAGAGACCGTGAGAATCTCTCCTGCCACAGACGATACATTTCTCTTGCCTGTGGATTTGTCCTGCAAACTATCATCGCACCGATACTTTCATCATCCTGTTCCTCTCGAAAACGGCGGAAGTCGGTGATTATGTAGTCAAGAAGAGCATTCAGATAGCTTTCGTGCTCAAGAATCTTGTTCTTGTCAATGTCGCTCTTCTTGATTTCAACACCTCCGGCCAACTTGTCCAATATGCTTTTAATCTTTTCCTTATAGACCGTTTCTATAGGCTCGCGCATCAACTTCAAAGTATATCCGTCAGAGATTGATTTGTCGTAATAATATGTGTCGATATAGTCACCGAAGACGCGCCAAGACTCTCTTTCTTCCTTAAGAAGAGGCGTTCCTGTTAGAGCTATCTTTACGGCATCCTTATCAGCTTCAAGCAGGTTTGCAAGGAAACTCCCCTCAGGATTGTAGCCCCTATGCGCTTCGTCAATAAAGAACACCCTTTGAAGAGATGTGCTGTAACTGTTGTCCAACTGGATCTTCTCAGAGTCTTCCTTGAATTTCTGTATGTTGACGACCATTATCTCAGGCTTGCCCACGCTGTTCTCCACAGGGTCGATACTTCTGAAATCTTTCATCAGTTCATTCCTGCTGTTCGCAGTTCTTACAATCAGTCCTCTCGCTGCAAACTCATCGCTTGCCTGTTCCATAAGAGCGATGCGATCAACGATGAAATAGAATTTCACGGCAGTCTGCCTCTGAGCATAAAAATCCGTAAGGCTTCGCACGGAATAGTATGCGAGTGCGGTCTTACCACTCCCTTGAGTATGCCAGATGATACCGCTTTTGACTCCAGCGGCTAATTTTCTCCTGATGGCCAAAGATGCGAACAGTTGCTGATACCGCATCACGTGCTTTTCCAAAGAAACCTTCTTGCTGCCGTCGTCTTCTTCCGTCGTCTTGTTCACGTAGGCAAAACCATATCGGAGGAGAAACAGAAAACGCTCCTTGCTCAACATCGATGTCAGAATCCTGTTGGTAGGAGTAGATGGTTCTTTATTAGTCTGATAGTCAGGAAGATTTTTAATAACTACGCAGTTGCGATGCTTGAGAACCCTTTTCTCAAGTTCCTCTGAGACCTCTTCATAAGGATAAGAAGAGACAAAGTTTTTGTCTGCCTCGCGAAAGACATTGAAGAACGCCTTATTCTCTGAGATGCAGCAATAAAAAGCCCCTTGAATCGGAACACGGTTGTCGTTATCATATTCTTGATTATTGGAGAAAATCATCAACTGCGTGATGTTGATAAAGCGCCTGAATGCCTTGTTGGACATTCTCTTGTTGATTCTGTCTCTTTCAGCGAGAATTCCATCATGATTATTCGGTTTCTTGACTTCAATGAAGGCAAGCGGAAGCCCATTCACAAAACAAGTTATGTCTGGACGGAAACTGTCGCCGGTGTCAGAATTCTCACAGGTAAATTCAGTGGTAACGTGCCACTCGTTATTGTCAGCATTCTCGAAATCTACAAGTTTAAGACCACTGTTGGCAGAAAGTATGGTGTAGAACTCTTTACCAAGGTCATCATTACGAAGCATTCCGACTATCTTGTCAAGCATCTGATGGCTTCCAGTCTCATTCAATTCGGGATTCAATCGCCTGAGTGAGCGAAGAAATATGCCGGTCAGAATGTTTGTGTCAGGATTATAATCTGAAATGTCATCGAGATAGGTATATCCCAGACGACATAAGTGCAATGCCGCCGGCACTTGCACGCGAGTGTTTTCCGTAAAGCTGTTCATTTCCTATCATCAATCTTGCCAATTTACAAATTTAGCAAATTTTACCGACATTGAAGACAATCACTTCTGGTACCTCAAGATAATTATGGAGTATTAACGGAAATGATCGTTGTCATCACATTACTGCGTTTCTGGCGTAACAGATAGATAATAAGTCCATTGTAAATTATTACTTTGTGATAAAGACGGTCATTTGATGTAATAGTCAGCAGCCCCTTGCTGGTTGTCAATCTGACAAGTAAACTAGACAAACAATCTTCTTAATCGACAAAATTACCCTAAAAAGCACCTCTTATCCGACAAAATTGCTTATTTTTGTTATCAACACCACTGTTGTTGGAAAAATTTCAATGAGGTTATTATTGTAACAGCTTCGACTATCCACCCGTTACTAATCACTATAAGATGCAGAACTATCACATATCATGTTATCCGCCATTCCAACACTCCCCCTGCTGCTGAACAATTTAATCGACATCTACACTGTGAAAAGATGTTCACCAATAAAACTATCAGCACAACTTAGTCCTACACAGAGGTTAAATAATGAAATAAGCTGAAAAGTGTTGAATACGTTTGGAAAGTCGCTTGGAAAAATGTAGCTTTGCAGCGAAAAGTCGCTTGAAAAAGTGTAACATGCTCAAACGTAAGATTGAAACCGTCCTTCAAGACTGGAAAAAGAACCCTTCAAGGAAGCCCCTCGTCATCAAAGGTGTCCGTCAATGTGGGAAGACTTTCTCCGTGCTGCGTTTTGCCGAGGAGAACTATGCGCACAACGTCTATATTGACTTCTATGAGATGGAGGAAGCCAAGGCCGCTTTCCGTGGCTCCAAGAAAGTGGATGACATTGTGATGTATCTCACCGCCATGATTCCGGGTGCCACGTTTGTTCCCGGAGAGACTTGCCTTATCCTTGACGAACTGCAGGAGTGCCCGGAGGCGCGCACCGCCTTGAAGTTCTTCAAGACTGACGGTCGGTACGATGTCATCTGCACCGGCTCCTTGCTGGGTGTCAGCGGCTACGGAACCAAGAAAAAGAAGAAAGACCAGAAGAAAGGCACGTCAGTCCCGGTGGGTTACGAGACCATCGTGGACATGAACCCGCTGGACTTTGAGGAATTCCTGTGGGCAAACGGCATCACGCCGGAGATCATCGACTTTCTCCACGAGTGCCTGAAGAAGGAAGTCCCCGTCCCCGAGGCCATCCACAACCGGATGAATGACCTCTTCCTGCAGTACATCGTCGTTGGCGGTATGCCTGAGGCTGTGGGTACCTTCCTGCAGAACCACGACATCGGCCAAGTCCTGCAGGTCCAGCGCAACATTGTGGACGAGTACAAGGACGATATGGTTAAGTATGCCGACGATGCGGACAAACCCAAGATCCGCGAATGCTTCGAATCCATCCCCCGCCAGCTGGCCAAGGAGAACAAGAAGTTCCAGTATGCGACTATCCGCAAGGGAGCCCGCTCATCGGAGTATCTGGGGAGCCTTCAGTGGATAGAGGACGCCGGCATCATCTCCAGATGCTACAATCTCACTCAGACTGAGCTGCCACTGGACGGCAATGCGGAAGACGATGTCTTCAAGGTTTATATGCGGGACTCCGGCCTGTTCCTCTCCATGCTAGAGCAAGGCACACAGTCTGATGTCCTGCAGGGAAACCTTCTCGGTTACAAGGGTTCCATCTTTGAGAACATCATCGCAGACGTTTTCTCCAAGATGGGCCGGGACCTGTACTACTATCACAAGGAGTCCGGGTTGGAGGTCGATTTCCTGATGCGCTACAAGGGACAGATTACCCTCGTCGAGGTCAAGTCCACCACGGGCAACATCAAGAGCACAAAAACCATCTTGAAGAATAAAAACGTCTATCACGTGAACAGCGCCATCAAGCTGGGCAGGTACAATGTCGGACGCGATGGCGAGACGCTTACCCTGCCGTTATATATGGCATTCCTGCTCACGGCGTATTGATCAGGTCTGCACAATAGCAAAAATAGTCGTAACTTAGCAGTCGTGGCCTGATGCCAGGCTGCATTTGTTAACACCGGGTGCGTTTCCGCCCCAAAGCGGGGACGCACCTTTTATTTTTCTCACTTCTCCCCCACCAATCGACATCGATTCCCTTCTTCAGCATCTGCTGATAATCGCGTGGGGCGATGGCAGAAGGTTGGGCGTTAGCGATAAATGCTGTTAAAGTCAACATCAGACTTAAATAATCTTCTCAAAATGAACATGCCTATATAGCATCCGCACAATGAAATGCCAGAGCAAGACAATCCTCAAGCAGAAAGCAGTCGAAGGTGGTGGATTCGCGATCTCGTTCGAAGAAGTCAGTGAACGATAACCAGCTGACTGCCAAGTAGATAATAAACCGTCTTTGGTTTGGATGAACCAAAGACGGTTTATTATTTCTCTGATATTAAGCTTATTACCAATCACGATGCTTGCCAAAAGCAGACTTGTGATTGTCGCTTATGCCTTCGTGAAGTTGAGGGCGATCTCGAACTCGGTTGTGGCATTCCAAAGAGTCGCCAAATCAGAAGGCTTCTCAAGACCAAGGAATCCCATAACCCCCTTTATTTTCCGGGCGGTTTCATTTTCCGCCTGAACCAACTGCTCAAGAAGGACATCAATTTTAGGAAGTGCCGGAAGAAGAGCTTTTACGATCGGGTCGCAAAGGGCCTTGTCCACGTAGATTCTCAGACTGTCACCATCCAGTGAATATTTCAGCTCGACTCCTCTCTGAAGAATCTTCTGAAGTTCCGCATTAAGAGCGTCTACATCCACTCCAAATTCCTTGAGTTGTGCCAGAATCTCCTTGATTGAGGTGAGATCCATTCCGGAAGCATCCGATCTGACGGTCTCCGAGTCCGCGGCTTCAATGATAGCGGCAACATTAGGAACAACGAAGAGTGAGTTTCCTGTAGCATACCAGAATGCGAGGTTGGCTTTAGGTGACTCCAGCCAATCAGTATGATTTTTTGGTTTGTAATTGTAGTATCCATCTGATGGAGGGAAGAATAAGGAAAATGCTCCCGCCAGACTATCATCTACTCCCAAATCGGGCCAGTAACGGGCCATGATATTGCCTGTCTCGTCAAATGTGACCTGATCGAACACCTCTGTCAGAACACAGTTCCCGAAGTGATTGAGATAGGTAACACGAGATAAAAGCGTTTCACCTAACCCATCAGATATTTTCCATTTGAACTGTATCGGAGAGAGATCATTTGGATCCATACACTTATCTTCAATGTACCTGCTCTTGCGGACAATGTTCCAGCTTCCGATCAATGGAGCCGAATCCCCTTGAACCTGAGTCGCGACAGTCACTTTGACCGCACCGTCAAGAGTGATGGATCCATCAACATTGAAAGCATAACAAGGATTTTCACCCGTACTGCGCAGAGTGGCAACTATTGATGGCGGAGTTGACACGATGGTCGTACCCTTGAACGCGAAAGAATCATCTGACTTCTTAAGAAGATCCACACTCACTTTCACGTCATTGTAACCTGGCACGACTCCTGTCAATGTAAGAGTGGCTGCATCATCGCTGTCCGCCACCAACTGAACATTTCCATAGTTACAAGGGATATCATTGACCGAGATTGTGGCTTTTCCGCTTTCCACAGAGATCTGCCCGACAGGCAGTTGTTTCCAAGTGTCATCAGCCTTGTCCTTCTGGCAGGCTGTCATGGCAAAGATGGAGACCAGAATGGCCATCATGCCCAAGAGTCTAGTTTTCATATTCATCAGTTTTAAAATATATCCAATTACAAATAACCATCCTTTAGCTAAAAGATCAATATGGCAAGCCTCAAAACGTCGCGATTGCGAGACGGTTCCGCACACTATCAAGCTTGGCTTTTGTCATCCTCCTTAGGAAGGACAATGGTGCGGAAGCGCTTCTGACGACGCTCCCAACGCTCACGCGCTAACTGCTGCATGTCTGTGGCCTGGTCGTTCTCGTCGATGATCTCAAGACCGAGGATCGTCTCGATGATGTCCTCAAGGGTGATTATGCCCTGGAAACAACCATATTCATCAATGATGAGACCGATCTGCTCGTGCTTCTTGAGCAGTTCCTCCCAGATGTGACCGCAGGAGTCCTCCTCTGTGAAGAAAGAGATCGGACGTTTCAGTTCCACAAGACGCTTGTCGAACTCATCATCTGCCAGTCCCTCAAGTGCGTCACTCAGAAGAATATAGCCGGTGATATATTCAGGAGAATCCCCATAGACCGGGATTCTGGAGAAATGCAGATAAGTATCGTTTTTGTAGAAATTCTTCAGAGACATGTTCTCCTGAGCCGTCATCGCCACGATTTTCGGGGTCATCACATCGCAGGCCTTGACATTGTCCAGTTTCATGATGTTCTGGATGACCTTGTTCTCGTCGGAATCAATCACGCCTTCCTCAGCCCCGATGTTCGCCATCGCCGTCACTTCTTCCCTGCTGA
>ENA-ORPK01000388-ORPK01000388.1-human-gut-metagenome-genome-assembly--contig:-NODE-388-length-41933-cov-5.948517_pt1 | contig 41933 bp, 36 predicted proteins | sample MGYA00242139_ERZ509068 | MGnify/ENA primary metagenome ERZ509068 (study PRJEB26280, sample SAMEA2338687) | human gut metagenome | biome: human gut; feature: human-associated habitat; material: faeces...
CCTCTGTGATGGGAAGCATCTGCGCTTCCTGTGCGATTTCAATGTCTGTTTTCATAGACGTCCCTCCTTGCATGGTTTTTAAATAAAGAATGTGCCATAGCACATTCTCGCGCCGGGCGCGGTCGCTTGCGACATACTTCCTCTTCGCGCGAGTGCGCATCCTGCGGAGCATCTTTATGTATGTGATAGGAAATTCCTATCACATACATAAAGGCGCATCCATATCAGATGTTCTGATACAGATACGCCTCTGTCTTCTTAACCTGAAAGATTTTACTTCTTCGGTGCACCATTGCTCTCCAGAGTATCGTCCCAATCCGGTCCTTCTGCCTGAGAGTTTGTTGCGACTGCCCCTTCGGCGTTATGAAGCAGCTTTCCGGCAAAATGAAAGCCTGCATAATCTCTCCCGGATTTTTATTCCGATATCATATACGCTATGTCGCGAGTTTAACATCCCTGCTTTTTGCTGTCAACAAATTTATCGCAGGAATTTTTACATGGATTTTTGTACCGTTGCACAAGTGTGTCCTTAAAACCTGATACAATTTTAGGTGCTCCCGGAGACGTATTTCATTGACAGAAAGCCCAAAAAAGCATACACTTTATCTAATAATCACTGACAAGACAGTGACCGTTTGCCGGGGCTGCATTATAGGTTGCCTTGCGACATAAAGGAGAACACATGGAAAAACAGAAAATGACAAAAGAGGAAAAAAGCTGGATTTTGTATGACGTTGCAAATTCCGCATTTATCATGACACTGACTGCCACGATTCCGATCTATTTCCGCGCACTGGCAACGGAAGCAGGTATCAGTGCCACACACGCAACCTCCATCTGGGGAACCTGTACCTCGATCGCCATTCTGATCCTGGCACTGCTTTCTCCGATCCTTGGCGCACTCGCAGATTACCAGAATATGAAAAAACGGATTTTCATGATCTTTCTTGCCATCGGTATCGGCGGTGGTATCGCCTTTACGATCGCGCCGAACTGGATCACCTTCCTTTTGTTTTTCATTGTCTCACGAATCGGTTATACCGCCTGCAATGTTTTCTATGATGCCATGCTGGTCGATGTCACGACGGACGAACGGATGGATCAGATTTCATCCTTCGGTTATGCATTCGGATACATCGGAAGCTGTATTCCGTTTATCGCCGGCATTATCCTGATCCTTGTAAAGCCGTTCGGACTGACTACACTCCTTGCGACACAGATTTCCTTTGTGATCACGATCGTATGGTGGTTTTTACTGGCGATACCGCTTCTGAAAAATGTGAAGCAGACACATTACCTGCGTCCGAAGAAAAATATCGTCAAACACAGCTTCCGCAGGTTATATGTTACTTTTATGAAATTGAAAAAGAATAAAAGACTTCTTTATTATATATTAGGCTACTTCTTTTATATTGACGGTGTCTACACGATCATCTCCATGGCAACCAGCTACGGCGGCGAGGTAGGCATTGATTCTACCCAGATGATCCTGGCACTTCTTCTGACACAGATCGTTGCTTTTCCATGCGCGATCTGGAGCGGAAAGCTTGCCGAGCGTTTTGGATCTATCCGTATTATCAAGATATTTATTCTGATCTACTGCGGCATCTGCTTTTATGGCTATCTGCTCGACAGTGCACTCGACTTCTGGATCCTTGCAGTTCTCGTCGGTATGTGTCAGGGTGGTATTCAGGCTCTTTCCCGTTCTTACTTCGGTAAGCTGATCCCCAAAAAAGAATCCAGTGAGTATTTTGGATTTTTTGATATATTTGGGAAATTCGCAGACTTCTTCGGACCTCTGATCATTTCCTTGTGTGCTCTCATTTTCCATAGCTCCAGCTATGGTGTGCTGGCACTGATCTTCTTATTTTTGATTGGTTTTATACTGATCCGAAAATCAGAAAAATTAGCTAAAACAGAGGAGAAATAACATGGACAGACAAAATTTGACCCTTCTGACCGATTTATACGAATTGACGATGATGCAGGGCTACTTCAAACACAAGGATCGTAACGAAACCGTTATCTTTGATGCATTTTTCAGAAACAACCCTATGGACAGCGGCTATTCCATCATGGCTGGTCTTGAGCAGGTCATCCAGTATATCAAGGAGTTGAAATTTGAACAGCAGGACATTGATTATCTTGCAGGCCTCTGCATTTTCCAGCAGGATTTTCTGGACTATCTGAAGGATTTTAAATTTACCGGTGATATTTATGCGATTCCGGAAGGCAGCATCATGTTTCCGCGTGAACCGATGATCAAAGTCATTGCACCGATCATGCAGGCACAGCTTGTAGAAACTGCCATCCTGAACATTATCAACCACCAGAGTCTGATCGCAACCAAGACGTCCCGCGTCTGCTTCGCAGCCAGAGGAGACGGAATCATGGAATTCGGGCTTCGCCGTGCACAGGGACCGGATGCAGGTACTTACGGTGCAAGAGCTGCCATGATCGGTGGCTGTGTCGGTACTTCCAACGTACTGGCAGGACAGCTTTTTGACGTTCCGGTCAGCGGAACGCATGCACATAGCTGGATCATGAGCTTCCCGGACGAATACACGGCTTTCAAAGCATATGCGGATATTTATCCAAATGCCTGCCTGCTTCTGGTAGATACCTATGATACGTTAAAATCAGGCGTTCCGAATGCGATCCGCGTCTTTCAGGAAATGAAAGAAGCTGGCATTCCGCTTACCAAATACGGAATCCGTCTCGACAGCGGTGATCTTGCTTACCTTTCCAAAAAAGCCCGTAAGATGCTGGATGAAGCCGGTTTCCCGGATGCGATCATTTCCGCTTCCAACGATCTGGATGAGTTTCTGATCGACAGTCTGAAGGTACAAGGTGCAGCCATTACCTCCTGGGGTGTTGGTACGCATCTGATCACAAGTAAGGACTGCCCGTCCTTCGGCGGTGTTTACAAACTGGCAGCTGTCATGGGAAAAGACGGTAACTTCATTCCGAAGATCAAGCTTTCCGAAAATACCGAAAAAGTGACAAATCCCGGTAATAAGAAAATTTATCGGATTTATGAAAAAGAAAGTGGTAAAATCAAAGCAGATCTCATCTGTCTTGCCGATGAAGTATTTGACGAAAATGAGCCAATGCTTTTATTTGATCCGTTAGAGCCATGGAAAAAGACAAAGCTTCCTGCAGGCAGTTATACGCTGCGTGAGCTGATGGTTCCGGTTTTCTTAAACGGCGAATGTGTTTATGAATCTCCAAAGGTAATGGATATTCAGGCTTACTGCAAGAAAGAGCTGGAAACGCTCTGGCCGGAAACAAGAAGACTTGTCAATCCGCATAAGGTATATGTGGATCTTTCCGCAAAGCTGTATGATATCAAGATTTCACTCCTTGATCAGATGAGTGCAGAATAAATAAGACGAAAGAGGTAACTGCTATGCTGAAAATTATTACTGATTCCGCTACGGATCTGCCCAAAGATTATATACAGGCACATCATCTGCATGTGATCCCGACCCCGGTCGTTATTGATGAAGTTGACTATTTTGACGGCGCCACGATCCAGACAAAAGAGTTTTATGACATTTTAGATGACATGAATCGTGATGTCCGCACCTATCATATCAATCCGGAAATGTTTGAAAATGCCTTTACACCTTATGCAGAGGCAGGCGACAGTGTCATTTATCTGTGCTTCTCCACAGGAATCGCCGGTACTTTTAATGCCGCAAACATTGCCAGAAACAACGTACTGGAAAACTACCCGGACTTTGATCTGACGATCATTGATTCCAAGTGTGCATCCATCGGTTTCGGGCTCCTTGTTTCCAAGCTTGTTACCATGCTGGAAAAGGGTGCTTCCAAGGAAGAAATCATCGAAGCCGCAGATTATTTTATCGATCATATCCATCACGTATTTACGGTCCGTACTTTAAACTACCTGATCAAGGGCGGCAGATTATCCAAGTTCTCAGGAACGATCGGAGAAACACTGGATATCAAGCCAATCCTGATCGTGGACAAAAACGGTGCCCTGACTGTGATCCAGAAGGTACGTGGGCAGAAAAAGTCCTTTAAGGCACTTGTTGAATATGTGAAGGAAAATGCATATGACCCGTCAAAGCAGACGATCGCGGTCTGTCACGGTGAGGATGAAGCTGCTCTCGGCTTCGTCAAAGAGCTTCTGGATAAGGAATGTAGTCCGAAGGATTACCTGATCACAACTGTCGGCTGTGCAATCGGTGCACACACAGGCCGTGGTATTGTAGGTATCTGCTTCTTTGATGCGGACAATGGAAAGTTCCGGAAGTATTTTGAAGAGTAGATTGTCAGGTATTTTGGTCTGTAGAATTGAAATATAGGAAGATAAGTATATGAAATCAGGGCTGCTATGTAGAAACACAATCACGTTTGCCTACCCTGCGATTTGCCAGGAGCATATTTTGCACGAGCTCCAGCCGCCAAAAAGCGTGGCGGTCTCTCCGCTCGGCAAATGCTCCACAAATCTCGGTCGGCTACACTATCGATTGCTTATTCTACATAGCAGCCCTGATTTACGTAAATCCATATCTATTTCTTATAACCGACTGTTAAGAATGTCCTCTCTCGTCCTTCTACAGATTCTGCACAGCAGCAACAAATTCCGCTTCCGGAATCTGCGCACTTACAACTGCCTTTTTGATTGCTTCCTGCATCACAGAAGCAGCAAGTGTTCCGGCGACGTTGATATCAACCTTTTCTGAACCGATAGAAGCCGCATAAATACTGTCGCCATCCGCCATGGTTCCAACGGGACTGATACATCTCGCATATGCATTTCTTGTCATACTTGCAATCTTATTCAGCTCAGCCTTGGAAAAAGCGGCATTTGTAAAGACTGCCCCAATCGTAGTGTTTCCGGTAAACTGGTCGTGTGGCACCAGACATTTGCACATTTCTACTACACTGTCAAGCGGCTGTTTTCTGTCTGCACTCAGAAGCCCTGCCAGTCTCTTTCCTGTTCCGGCCTCATAAATATCTCCCGCTGCGTTTACAACAACGATCGCTCCGATCTGAAAACTGCCAACCTGGATACAATGCAGTCCCAGCCCTGCTTTCATGGACTGTCCCATGCCATACAGCTTGCCTACCGTTGCGCCGCAGCCTGCTCCGATATTTCCCATTCTTGTATCACCGCCGGCAAGTGCATTTTCTGTTGCTTCTCTTCCCATCGCTGCATCCGGCCTGATCTTTGCACTTTTATAGCCCAGATCATAAATACAGGACTGACAGACAAGCGGAACCAGCGCTAGTCCTGTCGGATATCCGATTCCGTGCTCTTCCAGGCAGGTCATAACGCCATCTGAAGCTGCAAGTCCATAGGCGGAACCGCCTGATAATACGATTGCATTGATCGGGTTATCTGCTGTCAAAGGACTTGTCAGTGGTGTTTCTCTGGACGCAGGACCGCCACCGCTGATGTCACAGCCTGCCTTTGCACCATTTGGAAAATACAGAACAGTCACGCCTGTTCCTGCATCCTGATTACTGGCATGTCCGATGGAAATGCCTTTTATGTCGGTTACCTGAATTTCCCTGTTGTCCGTCATAAATCGATTCTCCTTAGACATTTATCGTTTGAGGGCTGCGAAGAGGGCACGTGAGACTACAGATGCCACAACAAAGCAGAGCACTGCTTCAATGAGCCCCTGCATACCAACAAATGCGATGACAAATAAAAACGGATTGCTTACCCCCATCGTACTTACCATGCCCTGAATGTACTCTGTATTGTAGAAAAAGATACATAAAGAAGACATGAAAAGCAATGTATTTAAAAGCGGGCAGGCAAGGCTTGCTGCAAAATAAGAAAACTTTCTGGATACACCACCCTTGTACATTGCCTTAAAAAGCAGACCTGAAAGCCATCCTTCCAGGATACGCGGCAGGATACATGTCACAACGGTTCCAATCGGACTGATACTTAAAAGCATGGAAGAGAATGCGGATTCACCGGTCAGTGCCATATAAAAGCTTGTCAGACCAAATGCCAGTCCGCAGATCGCACCACCGGTCGGTCCAAGCAGCACCGCACCGACAGCAACAGGTACCGTCAGAAGTGTGATGGATAATCCGGGTGTACGGATATAGCCAAGCGGTGTCAGCGACATGATGATAATGATCGCGATCATCAATGCAAGCTCCACCATAAATTTCGTGTCAAAGTTCTTTTTCTGTGTCATAACAAATCTCCTTTTTCTCTGATAAAGCGGCTACTGTCCCCTGCCTTTCAGAATTATTTTATTTTGGGGAATAAGTGTTATAGGGAAAAGTCCGGGAAGCCCGGCAGATACACCAAACAGAATTGTCACTACCTTGCAAGTAGATGCCATAAGGTCATCTCTTATCATGAGGAACGCTCCGCGCGTACAACGGAAAACATCCTGATTACTTCACAGACTCCACCGGAAATACCTTCTTCCACTGCGCCTGCTCCATATTTCATATATGATATGTAAGATATTTTTCTTCTTGATGCATTTTCTTTCGAATAACGCTCAAGTGGTAAAATACCATATTTCAGGCTCAATGTCAAAAGTTTTCACATATGCTGCATTATCGCATCCATTCAGATATCCCGGATCATCTTACATGGTATCGTTTAGCAAACGTGATTAAATGTTGCTTCCGCAAAATCGTCAATTTCGTTTTACTGTTTTTCCGCAAAATCGTCAATTTTGTTTTGTCGTTTTTCCGCAAAATCGTTAATTTTGATACCTTATGAGATATGATTCTGCCAAACCGGCATAGAAAATCCCCGGTGCAAAGCACCGGGGACTTTCTCCATTCCATCCGCCTCTACTGCTCCATCTGTCTGCCCAGAAAACCTGCGGCGGACAATACGAGCTTCTTTTCTACTTCACCAAGTTTTTCCTTCTCATTGTTTGTGGCAAGAATAACGGCACCGATCACATCCCCTTCTGCCAGGATCGGGGCGGACACATACTGTGTAAGATCCGGTAACGGTTCATTGGCAATCTCAACAAAGTTCTTATCCGCTTTTGACAGAAGCAGGATCTCCCTGTCATTCAGCTTTTCTTCCATCCTATGGCTGATCGATTTCCCAAGCAGATTTTTCAACCCGCCCGCTGCTGCAATAAACTGATCTCTGTCTGCAATGAGTGCAATCTTGCCGGACACCTGCGCAAGACTTTCCGCATACTGTTTGGCAAACGCTGTCATTTCACCGATCGGTGAATATTTTTTCAGAATGATCTCGCCTTCGCGATCGGTAAAAATTTCCAACGGGTCACTTTCGCGGATCCGCAAAGTCCTGCGGATCTCCTTCGGAATGACAATGCGCCCCAGATCATCTATTCTTCGTACTATACCTGTCGCTTTCAATACCTTTTCCTCCAATTTCCTATTTTAGCCAGAGCGCTTCACCACTCTTTTTGCTATATATTAGATTTGGAGTTAGTATGTGGAAAAACATGCAGGATTATTCGATTATTCTCCAATCCTCGTTAAGCAGCAAATAAACGCCGGTACTTCTTTACCGCTTCTTTATTGCAAAAATGCCATAATAAAAGTATAATTGGAGATTATATTGCAAATCGTATAGTTGCATCCATAACAGCCTGGAGGGAATATGCAGAAAAAAATACAGGATACCGACACTACTCAACACAATAGTTCCGTACCACCGGAAAACAGACCGATGAATAAAAATATGATCCGATCTGTCGTTTGTTCACTGCTTGCGGTTATTTTATTTGCCTGGGCATTAATGAACTTTGATATCATAATGAAATTTTTTAACAAAGTAATTTCGCTGTTCTCTCCGTTTCTGATTGGCGGAGGTATTGCTTTTCTGATCAATGTTGTCCTGAATCCACTTGAACGCTGCTGGAATAAAGTATGCAAAAAAGCCCCGGCAAAGCTGACAAGACCGGTCTGTCTCACGCTGAGCTCCGTTCTTGTGCTGGGAATCTTGTTCGCTGTAATATTTATGATGATTCCGAGTCTATGGAAATCAGTCGATGAGTTTATTCAAAATATCCCGATTTACGTTGAAGAAATCAGACATTGGTGGATGGATACTGTCCGCTTTGCGGCAAAGTACAATATCGTCCTTCCGGAATATGCCATCGACTCCGACCTGCTGATCCGGAAAATTACGGCTCTGATCAACGACAAAGGAAGCGGAATCATTTCGATAACATGGGATGCAGCTACCTCCGTCCTTTCCGGTCTGATCGATGTGCTTTTGGCATTTATCTTTGCTTTATACCTTCTGGCAAAAAAAGAAGTGGTCGCAGCCCACTTAAAGAAGCTGATCGTAACGGTACTTCCGCAAAAGAAGGCAAAACAACTTCTGAGCATCGCCTCACTGACAAATCATACTTTTTCCAGCTTTGTCAGCGGGCAGCTTACAGAGGCTGTCATTATTGGAATTCTCTGTTTTCTGGGAATGCTGATTCTGAAGCTTCCCTACGCCGGTGCCATCTCAACATTTGTTGCGTTTACCGCATTGATACCGGTCTTTGGTGCATGGCTCGGCGGAGGTCTTGGTGCGTTTCTGATCCTGTTGGCAGATCCCATCAAAGCTGTGTGGTTCATTATTTATCTGCTGCTTCTGCAACAGGTGGAAGGCAATCTGATATATCCAAAAGTTGTTGGGAAATCCGTTGGTCTTCCCGGGCTGCTTGTACTGATGGCAGTCACTGTTGGCGGTGAAGCATTTGGTATCCTGGGAATGCTTTTCAGCGTTCCGGTCTGCGCAGTGCTGTATAACCTTTATCTGGCGTTCATGAAAAACCAGACTCCCCGTAAAGGATAGTTTGTATGCAGTTTTAAAACCGTTACTCCGCTTTCACCGCCCAACGCATCTTGGTTGAGCGGGCGCGCGGGTTCAGACGGCATTCTTCAGCGGATGGTCTTATGACATCAGCCGAGATTTCTGCGTAAACGCCTGCTTTTTTCAATTCCTTGAAGGCTTTTTTGACCAGGCGGTCTTCTCCTGAATGAAAAGTCAGAATTGCCACTCTTCCACCAGGCTTTAAAATACCATCGAGCTTTTCCAAAAAGCTGTAAAGTACCTCGAATTCACTGTTCACATCAATACGCAGTGCCTGAAATGTGCGGGCACAGGACTTTTTGACTGCTTCCTCCCGTTCTGCTTTTGGCAGACGGACAAGAGCTGCTTCCACAGCATTTCTCAAATCTGTTGTCGTTTCTATCTTTTTCCCGTTCTTTAATCTGCCAAATACGCTGGCTGCAATTTCCGCCGCATACGGTTCATCGGAATTTTCAATGAGCATTCCTTCAAATTCCTTCTGCGTAACCTGTAAAAGCCGATCTGCCGCACTGTCGCCATGCATAGGATCCAGCCGCAGATCCAGAGGGCCTTCTGTTTTATAAGAAAAACCGCGCTTTGGATCGTCGATCTGCATGGAAGAAACGCCGAGATCCGCCAATACAAAATCAAACTGTCCGAATTCCTCCGCCACCTTGTCGATATTTGCAAAATTCATCAGCCTAAACTGAAAGGTATCCTCGGAAAAACCTGCCGCGCGCAGCCTTTTGACCGTCTTTTCCGATTCGATCGGATCAATATCGAGTCCGACGAGCCTGCCTTCTCCTTCCAGCTTTTCCAGCATTTTGCGACTGTGTCCGCCATAGCCCAGCGTACAGTCCAGCCCCTGCTGCCCCGGTCTTATTTCCAGAAAATCCAGTATTTCCTTTACCATAATGGAAATATGCATGCCCGCGGGCGTCGAACCCTTTTCGATCACATGTGCCACTGTATCGGCATATTTTTCGGGATCATGTTCTTTATATTTTTCTTCAAACTTCTTCGGATACCTGCCCGCGTAGCGGACACGGCGCTTGTGTACTTTTTCTTCCATATTCTTCCTCACTGTCACAAAATATAGTCTGTATTATACCATTATGTTTATCCTATAGTTTCCGACAGGTCAAGTCAACCTGTGAAATACAATTAAAAAACAGAAGACCCTCTGTTTTTGGCAGATAATCTTCTGTTTGTTTTATCTGTGCTGAAATATCTTATCTGCTCAGCACGATTCTCTCAGAATAAATTCGGATTTTAAAATGATATTTTCACACTGGGCATCCGGATCTCCAATTTTCTTAAGCAGTAATTCCGCTGCTTTTCTTCCCATTTCCTTCATTGGCTGACGAATTGCTGATATCGTCGGAACTGTCAGCTGTGACCATTCAAAGTCATCATAGCATATCATAGCCATTTCTTCCGGTATACGCTTCTTATAATCCATAAGGCATTTAAAAACCCCCTGTGCCATCGGATTCTCAGCGACAAAACAAGCAGTCGCCTTTTTTTCCTGCAATAGCTGTTTCATTGCATCATACCCATTTTCAAATGTCTGTTGTTCTCTTCCTACTATAATTTTTTCGTCACGTGCGTGTCCACTGTCAGCAAGAGCATCCAAATATCCCTGAAATCTATCTCTTCCTGTGGATAACTCATAATTTCTGCTGCTGTAAATGTAGCCAATATTAGTATGCCCTTTTTGAATTAATGCTTTTATCGCATTATAGGATGCCTGATAATTATCACACGTTACCGCATTACATGGCACGAACTTCGTTTTACAATCAATAAAAACCAGAGGGAAATCTTTGGAAGGGCAAAGCGTCCTATAATCGAAATCCATCTGTTGAGGTGCCAGAATAATACCACATACCTGCTGCTGTAACATGCTGCGGACAACATTTAATTCGTCGTTTACCTTACTTCTCGTCGTACATAAAAGCAGTGAATAACCCTCTTTATATAAAACATCAGAAATCTCGTCCACAACTCTCGAGAAGAATGGCGTAGATGCTTCCTGCACAATTACAGCAACTGTTTTCACAGTATTCGTCCGCAGCCCTCTTGCCATAATATTCGGTGTATAATTCAACTCTTTTATCGCGTCATTTACCCGTTTTTCAACTTCAGGAGACACATATCTTGTCTTATTCACCACATGAGAAACCGTTGTTGCAGATACACCTGCTCTTTCTGCTACCTGTTTTATTCCAACCCTCATGCTTTTATCATTCCTTTCACTTCATTAAGAACAGTCTATGCCAGTTCTTTTATACTGCATACAAATGCATCGGGAATATCAATCTGATTCACTGATTTAAACAGAGCCGGATCATCTTCCTTCCGTTTAAAGATTTCCATAATTCCCGTAGAGTGTCCCATTCTCTCGCCCAAAGTAAAAAGAATGTCCCCTTCTTTATTAAAACGGATCGTCCTGACAGCCCCTCTGACCGGAAGCCTCGATGCAAGTTCCATCCTTCCGTCCGGTAATACTCTTAAAATTACAATCTCATAATGTCCGCGGACAGATGCTGCAATAAACTCTCCGGTTTTTGATATTGCTATATCACCTGCTGCCATATAATGCTGCGGCAGTCCATCTTCTCCAACTTTTCCGAAATTCCCGGGAAGCTCATGATTTGCAATATTGATAATCTGTAATTCTTCCGTCTCTGCGCGTTTTGTTGCCTTCCATGCAGCAATTTGCGCACTCATCTCCATAATAGTATAAGTATATCCATTTTTTTCATGAAATGCAATATGTCTTGGTCCTGAACCCGCCGGTGCTGACCAGCTGCCCGTGATATCAAATGTTTTTTCATTATTTTTATGCTCTAGTATCCACACCTTATCAGATCCAAAATCTGCCACATAACAATACTTACTGTCTGCTGTAAAAAAAGCCGAATGTGGATGTGCACGATTCTGCCTGTAACTGATGCTGCTCCCTTTAAATTCCAGTCTCTGTATAAAAGCACCGATCTTTCCTTCTTTATCCATTTCATAAAAATGAACTGCACCATCCGCAAAGTCAGTAACCGCTATTATTTTTTCATCCGGACTGATCGATAGATGACAGACATCGCCGGCTGTATGCAACACTGTTTCGTTCATAAATATGAGACTTCCGTTCTGATCTGCTATCCGATAACTTTGCAATACGTCCTGATCTGCATCTGTTTTACCTGTTACAAGCAGCGTATTCTTATCACTGCTCATGGCAATATGGGTAAACCCACGTAATTGCACCTCCTGTCTTACCAGAAGTAATTTATTTTCATCCGCTTCATACTTATAAAGATATATGCCACCATGTTTATTATCACCCTTAACGCCTGTCCAGATTTCATATCTGCGTTTTGACCGCATTATTTATTCATCTCCTTACTTATATGTCATATTTGTGCCGGAATGGTTTCCCGTATTTTAGAAATCGTATGTCGGCTGTTTCAGAGGGATATTCTCCATGATCCATCTGGCATCTTCCATTGTTGTCATCACATCCATGGAGCCGTATTTTCTTGTAGAGCCGGCTGAACACGCATTGGCAAAGCCTGCTATACTTTTCAGCTCATCTACACTCAGTTGATCTATGGAAAAGCCTTTTCTTGTTGCCTGAAATAATAAAGCCCCCATAAAAGAATCTCCTGCTCCGGTTGTATCCACAACATCTACCGCATAAGTAGGCTGATAGACATATCCGTTACGATTTCTTAAAAGACAGCCGTCTTCTCCAAGTGTTACCGCAACCAGTTTATTTTTTTCCCTGACAAGCCTTTCACTGCCTTTCAGAATATCTTTCTCGCCAAAGAAATGCTCTAATTCTACATCTGTAAGCTTAACAATATCACTCGTTAATGCTGCATCACAAATACTTGTCATTTCTTCCTGTGTGTGCGTGTTTCCCCGCCAGTTACAATCTAATCCCAACAGTCCGTTTTGCTCCCTGACAACTTCTATGATCTTCTGACAGGCTGCATAAATCGGTTTTTCCTTTTTATAAAACCACATAGGTATCACAAAAGCCCTGCTGGATCTGATCATATCGAAATCCACTGCATCTACACCCGTCTCCACATCCGTTCTTCTGCTTTCATACTTCAGAAAATGTCTGTCATTTTTTTCATCAAAATGCACAAACATCATACGAGTTTCCACTTTATCGCTTATTACCACACCGGATACATCAATTCCACTTTCCTTTGCATACTCATATAAGAATTTGCCATGATCATCATCTCCGACCGTAGTGATAAGTGCACCCGTACCACCCAGCCGGACAATCTGGGACAACAGATTTCCTGTAGCTCCTGCCGGCTGTCTTTCATATAAATTGAAGCCTGCTTCTGTCTTTCCTCTGTATACCATGTTCAGAATCAGATCTCCTAATGCCACAACATCTACATTTTTCATCGATCTAGTATTCTCTCCTTCTTCATTTCTCGCATTGTTATGATTTGGCATTTCTTGCTTTTTTCGTACGTACTGTATCATAAAATACAGCCATAACGATAATAATGCCCAAAATAACCTGCTGCCAGAATGCATCAATTCCGTTCAGATTCAGTCCGTTTCTGATACATGCAACAATGATCGCACCAACAACAGCACCAAGCATTCCACCTTCGCCACCTACCATACTGATGCCTCCCAGTACAGATGCAAAGATACCTTCAAACTCATAGCCATTTCCACCATTAGTCGGCATGGATACAAGCCGTCCTGCAAGCATGGCTCCTGCCAGACCTCCGAGCATTCCTGTTATGATGTAGGCAATAAATTTTACTTTAGGTACATTGATACCGGACATAGCTGCTGCATCCGGGTTACTTCCTATAAAATAGATATTTCTTCCAAATACGGTCTTTTTCAGAATGAAAGACAATAATAATGCTACTACAATAAATACATAGGCCGGGATCGGAATTCCCAGAATAGAGCCGCTTCCGAATTTTACAAAACTGTTAAGAATTTCTTCTGAAGCATAAGCCCGAACCGCAATAGTCTGTCCATTGGTCAGAATCATCAAAATTCCCCTGTATATCCACATGCCTCCGAGTGTTGCAATAAAAGGGATCAGCCCCATGACTGTAACCATAAATCCGTTCATTGCCCCGCAAAGTCCGCCAACCAGAACGGCGCCGATTATACTCGGAATCAGCGGAACATTCATTCTGATAAACAGACAGCAGGCTGCTCCTGTCAATCCAACGATAGAACCCAGTGATAAATCAATACCGCCTCCAATGATAACAATGCTTGCTCCCATTGCAACCATGACATAGACAGCAGCAGAAAGCATAAGGGATGTGATATTATATGCCTGTCTGAACGGAGGTGTTGTAATAAAAAGAAATAACATAATCACAATCAGAATTGTGATCGGTCCCAATATGCTGCTTTTTTTTAATGTACTTAACTTGTTTACATTTTTTAACTCATTTTTTTTCATATTTGGTCATCGCCCTTCCTGTTTTTTTATTCCGGTTGCATACTGCATAATATTGGATGCTTCAATCTCCGCATGACTTAATTCACCTACCGTATGTCCTTCCCGGTATACATATACTCTGTCACTCATTCCAATCACTTCCGACAGATCAGAAGAGATCAGAATAATACCAAGACCGGCATCTGATAATTGGTTCATCAGCTTATAGATCTCAAATTTAGCACCTACATCAATTCCTTTGGTTGGTTCATCAAATATCAGAATCCTTGGATTACACGACATCCATTTTGCAAGAATTACCTTCTGCTGGTTTCCTCCACTCAACAGTTTTGTCTGCTGTTCCAGACCCGAAATCTTAATCTGCAGCTTTTCTACATAAGTGTTCGCATTTTCTTCCGCTTTTTTTTCACTTACCAGTCCCCTTCTGGATAATTTTTTCAGAGAGGCAATACTGATATTTTTTTCAACATTTAATGACAAAGCCAGACCGTCTGCCTTACGGTCTTCTGTCATATATACGACGCCGTTTTCTATTGAACTGTGCACATTTTTAAACTGCTTAACCTGCTTGTCAAATAATGTAAGTTCATCTATTTTTCCCTTGTCAGCTCCAATCAATATACGCATGGACTCTGTTCTCCCGGCTCCGACAAGACCGGCCATTCCAACTATTTCACCCTTATGGACGACAATTTCATCCACATTTATGCCACTTTTATTTTTTATTCCTTTTGCATGAAGAACCACTTCCCCTATTTTTCTCTTGTAGTCAGGATATTTTTCTGTCATCTCCCGCCCTACCATCAGGTTTACAAGTTCTTCATTTGTTGTATCCGCATAGTTCATGGTGCGGATAAATTTTCCATCACGCATGACTGTTACTCTGTCGGCAAGGATTTCCAGTTCTTCAAATCTGTGCGTAATGTAAACAATACCCATTCCCTGTTTTTTTAATTTCTCGATTATCTTATACAGATGGTTAGTTTCTTCCTTTGTAAGTGACGTTGTAGGTTCATCGAATACAATAACCTTTCCGCCGCGCGATATTACCTTAGCGATCTCAACCATCTGCTGTTCTGCTATACTTAATGATCTGACAGGTAATGTCGGATCCACATATAATCCGACTGTATCCTGTAGAATCTTTTCTGCTTCTTTTCTTAAAGTTTTATCATCGATCAGATGTTTTTTTGTTTTCAGATTTCCGATAAAGATATTGTTTGTCACATCCATCTGCATACAGACATTTAATTCCTGAAATACCTCACCAATACCCAGCTGAAGTGCTTCTGACGGACTTTTAATGGCAACCTTCTGACCTTCAATAAAAATTTCTCCTTCATCAGGTGCATACACACCATAAAGAATTTTCATTAATGTAGATTTTCCTGCACCATTTTCCCCTACCAGTGCGTGCACCTCGCCCGCACATAGATTAAAAGAAAAATGATCCAGTGCATGCACGCCGGGAAATGTTTTTGTGATATCTTTCATCTCCAATAATACATTACTCACTCCATCTGCCTCCTGTTATTTAAAAAGGCTGTAAATGTATACAGCCTTTTTATTTCTGTATGTTATGATATGAGTGTCAAAATTAAATTTTGCCACTCATTGATGTATTCGAATTGCTATATTGCTACGCAATTTTCGCAATTCTCGAACACCTCAAACTTTCATAAAATGCTGTATTCACAGCATTTTATTACGTTTTTGGTGTTCGACGTGTCAACAAGTCTAAAATGCTTACTTGTGCAAGCACAATCGCATTTTGGACTTTTGACACTTACATCATGTTATTACTGTTCTAATTCATCAATATTATCCATGGTGATTATCTTACATCCCGGATCGATATTATCCTTAGGAACAGATTCACCCTTTAAATGCTGCAGCATTTTTTCTACTCCAAGATACCCCATCTGATATGGCTCCTGAACCATCAATGCATCAATAACGCCGCTCTTCATCAGTGCGATTTCATCCTGATCAGAGTCAAAGCCTACAAATTTTAAGTTCTCTTTCTGATAAGAAACCAACACATTTCCGGCTGCCAGTGCAGACTGGTTATTTACACAGAACAGACCTGCCAGATCAGCATTCGCTGTAATTGTGTCACTTACCTGTGTGGAGCATCTGTTTAAGTCATTATTATAATACTGAATATCCATGCACTCTATGGCAGGATATTTTTCTTTACAACGATCTACAAATCCCTGGATACGGTCTACATCAGATACAGCCTGTGGATCATTGGCAAAAACTGCAACCTTTCCACCATTTTCTCCTAAAAGCTCTGCCATCTTATCCGCTGCTTCTGCCCCGGCTGCTTTGTTATCTGTGCAGATGCTTGTAATATAATTTTCAGATGCTGTAAGGGAATCCAGACATATAACCGGCAGACCTGCGTTATAAGCCTCATCTATTGCACTGGCATTCGCATCATAATCCTGCGGACACATAACCACCGCATCATAACCGGTACTGATAATCTCTGACATTGCATTATTGATCTGAGCGGAATCATGATAAGTACTAGGTGCCACAACCGTTCCTTCTACTCCGTACTCCTTGCAGGCATCCATGAATCCTTTATCAATGGACAGGAAGAAATCTTCTGCTCCCTTCTCCAGTAATGCTATTTTATAAGTTTTCTCCTGACCTGCTTCTTCACTGCCTGCCTGTGCGGCAGCTCCCTGATCTGCAGGTGCCTCCGCTGTCTTGCCACACCCCGTCATAGCAAGAACCATTGCTGAAATAATAATTGTACTAACTAATCTCTTTTTCATAGTGCCTTCTCCTTTCTTGTTTTAACGTTTGCGCAATCGTTAAACTGATTGTACCACGAATGTTTTTTTCTGTCAATTTGTGTGTGTAATATTTTCGTTGATCGGTATAATGTTAGTCTTCGCTATCTCATTATAATTACACAAAATCAAATGAAACAAACTGTTTTCCATAACATCATCCATATCCAGTTCGCAGAAATGTGTAATAGCGCGTTCAATTCCATGATCACTTATGTAGTTCTGAAGTTCTACAGCCTCTTTGTCATTCTGATCCTGATAAAACATCCCATACGCAATGCTGCGCGTAATAAAGTAAGGAATGATCCGGTGTTTCATACATAATAAAGCCGGCCCTACAAGCCGATCATTCTTTTTCAGTTTCCGGATCGGTTCTCTGCCTATTCTGCTAAGCTGATCCCGGAAAAACGGACTTGCAAACTTTTCAAATTCAACTTTTACTGCTTCATCATCCGGAACCGGAAGTCCATATTCTTCATTCAGAGCCAGCCTTCCCTCTTTCCATGCATAATAAGCACATTTTCTGATATACAAATTGTTTACAGCCTGATTGATCGTCTGATATCCATAATAAGTACCCATAAATGCAAATGTCACATGTCTTAGATTTTCAGACCAGATTTTTTCAATCATATTGATTTCCATATTATCCTTTAATACGAAGAATGAGGGATACTGATACCCGTCAGGAAACAGAAAGCTGTTATCCACCATCAGAATATCTTTATCGTCCCCTTCCAGGAAATACGGATCTTTCCGGCAGACTTCCGGATAAACCACCTTGCGGTTTACCTTAGCCGTTATCAGCGCAATATGTTTTTTGAAATAATCCAGCTCATCCTCATCCAGATATCCGGAGATTTTTTTGTCGAAATATTGTCTCAGTCCGACAAAATTTCCACCAAGTATTATCGCAGCTGTGGAATCGTTTTTCTGCTCTTTTCTCATCCGGATCATTTCTGCCAGATCTTCCGCGACCTGATCAAATGCGGATGGAAAAAGTGCAGTTGCGATCATTTCCGACCGGGCAAGGCATGTAATATATTTCAGATGATCATTAACGGTATCTACTATCTGAAATCCCTTTACAATACTTTCCCGGGATTTCCCTGTCAGAAGATTTTTCTGTTCTACCGTATAGTATCCCTGTTCTGCCAGCCCCTGCACGAGTCCGGTGTCTATATCGGCAAATACAATGCTGTAATTTTTCTCCTGATAAAACATCTCACCCAGCATGCCACGTCCGCTGCGGCCGGCTCCTATAATTGTAACGATCGGTTTATCACTCATCTTTATCATCCTCAATATAAGATATTGCGATCAGATCCATGTCTCCGTCAAAGTGTATTTCACCAAAATCAGCCGGTACCAATATGGTTTCTCCCAGCCCGATGGGCATATCTTCTATGGTTCCTTCTCCGTTTACACATGTCAGAAACAGAAATCCCTGATAGCTGTAGTTTCCTTCACCCTTGACAATGAACCGTTTTGCAACATATTCTCCGGCCTTTTCATAATAATTATAGATCAACAGACCGTTTTCACGTACAGGTTCTACTGCTTTTGCTCCAACAGGCACTTCCGGAATGTTGACGCAGTCATATACTTCCTGCAGATGCAACGGACGTGACGGATCATTTCTGTCATTATCATAAAACCGGTAAGTTATATCACCATTTGTTCCAAAAGTTGCACTGATCAGACCTTTTCCATATCCGCCATGAATCACGCCTGCAGGTGTATGTACATAATCCCCGTCTTTCACCTTAATCGTAGAAAAGAGATTTTTCCAATCTTTATTTTCCACCATACGTTTAAAATCTTCCAAATTTTTCGCCTTGTTTCCAAAAAGCCACTCTGATACATGATCAGATGCTTTTAATGCAACGGCACCGGATACTTTGCCCTTCTGATTTTCGTGTTTTTCTGCATATGCATCATCCGGATGCAGCTGATATGACTGAAATCCACTGTTTGCCGTTGTAGTCATCCGAACCGGAAATGATTTTTCCCTGCATTGGAATACCTGTGGGTTTTTTTCATAAAAAACCGACAACGGTTCCCCGGTTTCTCGTACCGTATTATCCAATTGTCCGGGAATGGCAATTACATGATAAATAGTTCCAATGTTTTCCATGTCTGTTTTAATATGAAAATGATCGATCAGTGCACGACCACCCCAGATAAATGACTTATAAATTGGTTCAATATGATATAATTGTCGCTTCATGTTTCCTCCTATACTTACAATTAGTTTAACGTTTGCGCAATCGTTAAACTAATTGTAAGTATGAGACCATGATTTGTCAAGATAAATTTACTGACTTTTTTAAAACGGGCACGATAACAGTACCGATATACTTCCTGAAATCAGAAAAAAGAATGAGGGAGCACCCATTGATGCTCCCTCATGTTTCATTTTTTATGTTCTGTTGAGCAGTTCCGCCATACGGATATGAAGCTCATGTGCTTCGCCGGACTGCGGGTTTATTTGCCCAGTGGCTTACCTGTCAGCTTTTCATAGCCCTCCAGATAAATATCGATCGTCTTCTGTGCGACATCATCCGGTAACTTCCATCCCTTCTCCGGATTAGCTTTCAGCCAGTCACGTGCAAACTGCTTGTCAAAGGATGGCTGTCCATGACCCGGCTCATATACATCTGCAGGCCAGAAACGAGAGCTGTCCGGTGTCAGCATTTCATCACCGATTACAATATTTCCATCCTCATCCAGACCGAATTCAAACTTGGTGTCTGCAATGATAATGCCTTTCGTCAGTGCATATTCTGCACATTTTTTGTAAAGAGCGATCGTATAATCCTTGATCTTCTTTGCATATTCTTCCCCTTTACCCGGGAAATATTTCTCCAGATGAACGATACTCTGTTCATAAGATATATTTTCATCATGGTCGCCGATCTCGGCTTTTGTGGAAGGTGTGTAAATAGGCTCAGGCAGCTTATCGGATTCCTTCAGACCTTCCGGAAGCTTAATCCCGCAGACTGTGCCATCTTTCTGGTAGCTTGCCCATCCGCTGCCTGTGATATATCCACGCACGATACACTCAACCGGAATCATCTGCAGCTTTCTGCACATCATGCTGTTACCATCAAATTTTTCCTGCCGGAAAAATTCAGGCATATCTTTTACATCAACGGAAATCATGTGGTTCGGAATGATATCTTCTGTCATATCGAACCAAAATTTAGACATCTGTGTAAGAACTGTTCCTTTTTTGGAAATCACATTGTCCAGAATCACATCGAAGCAACTGATACGATCTGTCGCTACCATGATCAGGCTGTCCCCATTGTCATAAATCTCACGTACTTTACCTTCTTTGATCGGCTTTAATTCCTGCATCTTTTTTCTCCTTATTCTCTGATGACCCGTCAGGTCATTTTATTACAGACTACGAATCTGCATGGCTCCGGATCGTTATGCAGATTCCAAACCGCATATATCCTGTGATACCGGGCAGCAGACAAGACCTGTCCTATATCTGTGTAACACTTTTTATAGTCTGCTGTCAAGCCTTGCGGTAAAACTATTCATGAAAGTCCTCTATACCAAGTACGGTATCGTAAACCGCCACATGATCATAAATACATCTCCAGCTGCTTGTTGCATTTCCCGTGACACAGACATATGCATTTCCCGCCACATCCTGTGCGTAGCTGGCAGCACAGTTTCCTGACTGCACCACATAACCCGTTTTGGCACCGAGCACCAGCTTCCCATTATCTTTATCCTCAATCCGGCGTAAAAACCAGTTAGAAAGAATCATCCCTTCCGGATGCTGCTCTGTCACGGATGTTGTATAAGTATGTGCGGATAACACCTCCCTGCAGAACGGATTATCCATTGCGGCTTCCATGATCATTGCCATATCATAAACGCTGCAGTGATGCGCCTCATCATATAATCCGACGCAGTTTGTAAAATGTGCAGTCTGGGAAAGTCCCATTTCTTCCATTTTCTGATTCATCAGTGCCACAAATGCTTCTTCGGAGCCTGCCACATATTTGGCAAGTGCAACTGCTGCCTCAGCACCGGATGGCAGGATCGTTCCGTAAAACAGATCTCTGACCGTCACCTGTTCATCCAGCTCAAACCCTGCATTGCTGCAATCGTTGGAATAACTGTAGTCCGTATCCTCTATCGTGATCGTCACTTTGTCATCCAGCCTGCTTTCATCGATCTGCTCTGCTGCCACAAGCACCGTCAGGATTTTTGTCATGGAAGCAGGATTGATGACCGTCTGGGCATTCCGCTGCTGCAGGATCGTTTTATTTCCCACATCTACTAAAATGGCATAGCTGCTGACAACTTCCGTAGGCACATCTGTTGTTTCCGGTGTTGCCTCTGCGCTGTAGACAATGCCCGGTTCCGTATCCTGCGCTGTCTGTCCGTCTGCCGCCTGTACGTTAGCAGATGCTATCGCACTGTCATCCGCACCGGCGATCATATTTTCTCCGCCCGCCGGATCCACAGCTTCCTCCATCCGGATCTGCGTGCTATCATCTGCCGCCTGTCCGGACTGCGTCTGCTCTGTCCGGGCTGCTTTTGGCTTATGCAGCGTGACCGCGATCCCGATTGCCACGATCAGAACGAAAAGAGCCGGAATTCCGATCCTGCAGGCTTTCCTGATCCGCATCTGCTGCTGTTTTTTCCGCCGCATTTCCTCACGCCTTCTCTGACGCTGCAGCTGTCTTTTTTCTTCTATTTCCCGATCTACCTCTAAATAATCCTGTTCCATTTTACCCTTTCACACTTTCTTTTCGATTCTGTATTTCCTGTATCGTTCATTTCCGTTCTTCCTGCATCCAGATCTCCCACCGGATTTTGCACCTCTTCCGGTTCCCGTCTATCTGGTCTCTTCGCTCTGCATCTGTATTTCCGCCCCATTCTGCATTCCGGGCTCGTTCTCTGTCTGTACTACATCATCATAGGTGTCCAGAAAATGGTGCTTCACGCCATCCTTTTTATATGCCACGACAGTGCTCAGATTCACATTTTCCACGCTGCGGAATATATTGGATTCCACAAATGGATTGACCTGCTTCAAGGTTTTGATCAGTTCTTTGATCTCCACGCGTTTGGAACGGTTTTCATTGTTATTGCATGTTGTACATGTATCCGTAAACTTGCATGCACACTGGATGAAATGCAGATCATTGTAATCACGCCATGCCTTGATATCATCCTCGCGGATCAGATACAGCGGGCGGATCAGCTCCATGCCTTCAAAATTTGTGCTGTGCAGCTTTGGCATCATAGTCTGCACCTGTCCACCATACAGCATTCCCATTAAAATCGTTTCTATGACATCGTCGAAATGATGGCCAAGTGCAATCTTATTGCAGCCCATTTCCTTTGCAAAGCTGTATAAATGTCCCCGCCGCATACGTGCACAGAGATAGCACGGTGATTTTTCGATAGTATAGACAGAATCAAAGATATCTGACTCATAAATCTTTATCGGAATCTGCAGTCTTCTTGCATTTTCCTCGATCACCTGTCTGTTTGCGGGGCTGTAGCCCGGATCCATTACAAGAAATTTCACCGTAAAATCGAATTTATGGTGCAGCAGAAGCTCCTGAAACAGCTTTGCCATGAGCATGGAATCTTTTCCGCCGGAAATACAGACTGCTATGCGGTCACCCGGCTTTACAAGCTCATAATCCTTCACTGCCTTGACAAATCTGCACCAGATCGTCTTGCGGAATTTCTTGCGGATGCTCTTTTCCACTTCCTTGCAGTAATCCTCTGCTTCCTGCTGCTTAACGGTATCTAACAGCCACGCAATATAACCGCCCTCCAGACTGACCGCATCATATCCCGCTTCCGCCAGCTCTTCTGCCGCCTCTACGCTGAATTTTCCTCTGCTGCAGCAAATGACCTGCTTTTTCGTTCGGTCAAGCTGCTCATTTTCTAAAAGTGCATCCTGTGGGATCGCAGCTGCGCCCGGGATCGCACCATGTGCGATTTCCTCTTCGCCTCTGATATCGATCAACTGATAGCTTCCCGCGGGAAGCAGTTTAAATTCCTCTAAGGAAATACTGTTTTTCATGTTTTGTCCTTCTTTTGGTTTGTTCTGTTATTGTATATCGCGATCTCCGCGGCTGTCATCTGTTTCCCGTTTCCTGCGCAGGTTTGAGATCAGCTCATAGACCTCCGGTCTTCTTTCTTTCAGGTGCGCATCCAGAATATGTCTTCTTTCCCGGAATTTCTGTGCCAGCTCCGGATGCTCCTGCGCGATCCGGTCATGCACTTCTTTTCGATGCGCTTCGATCTTTTCTGCCAGCGTCTGTTCATCCTTACCGGAAATATTGACGATTTCCTTCAGATGCTCCTCCAGATGCTCCAGCCATTCATCCTCATCAAGCTCTTCCATATGTGCCCAGCGGCCATGCAGAAGCGCCTCTACGTCACCTGTCTCCTTAAGCTGCTCGATCTGCTTTTCGATCTGTTTCTCAATCACAGACTCTGCATCCTGCCCAAATGCCCAGACAAATTCCTGTACTCTGTTATCCGCACGCTTTCTGGAAGCGCTGCGTTCTGTATTATCAACACCGCCTTCGAGCGGATATGGTCTGCCGATGCCCATATCCTTGAGCGCAATGTGGATCGTGCGTCTGGCATGTCCCTCTTCGATCAGATAGCCAAGCCCCAGCTTGCGGAGCTGTTCGTTCAGTCCTGCAATGTGTTCCGTGATGTAAAACCGGATATTCTGCTTCTGCAAAGACTTACAGAGGATATCCAGCCCATCCGCAGCAGTGATATCAATGCTTCCGATCCCGCTTGCATCCAGAATGACTGCTTTTGTCTCCGGTGTAACATGATCCTCGATATCCTGTCTGAGCACCTGTATATTGGCAAAAAACAGATTGCTGCTGAACCGGTAGATCAGAACGCCTGACACTGCATGGATCTGGCTGCTTTCTTTTAAATCCCGGAAATGCCTGTGCCCTGGCTGAATGCCCAGAAAGCATCTGGCAGGCTTTGCCGTCCGGATAATAACCTCGGCAAATGACAGCAAAATACCGATCAGAACGCCGTTGATCGTACCTAAGAATAAAACACCAATAAAAGCACCGACAAAGATCATGCACTCTGTCCGGCTGATCTTCCACAGGCGGATAGCAAGATCAAATTCCGTTGCACCCAAAAGTGCAGAGATGACGATCGCCGTCAGGATTGGTACCGGAAGGTAACCAATAAAGCCTGTTCCGCCAAGCAGCAGCACAAGCATTGAAATGCCTGCTACAATACCGGTCAGCTGCGTCCGTGCCTGATACTGCTCTCCCATTGCCGTTCTGGAAACGGAACCGTTAATGGGGCAGCAGCCTGTCAGGGCTGCTATGAGGTTACCCATTGCAAACGCAAAGATTTCCTGATTGTCATTGATCCGATAGCCGTTTTTCTGGGCAAAGCTGTTCTCCGCCAGCAGAGTCTCTGCCATAATGACGATCGCCACTGACAGGCTGATCGTTACTGCCTCCCTGACCGGAATCACGGAAAGATCAGGCAGTGCAAATGGCATCAGCCCCGGATCTACAGCGGAAAGTGTCACAACACCCCATTTTTTAAGCGGCAGAAACTTTGCCATGCATGCTCCTGCTGCCATCAGAAGCACCGCCATCGGGAATTTGGGGATCAGCTTTTTGGAAAGAAGCAATATAAAAAGTGCGAAAAGCCCCAGCAAAAGGGACGGCAGATTCAGTTTTTCCAGACTTTCTCCGATATGCACAGCAAGCTCGAAAAATTCTCCCACACCTGCGCTGCCTCCGAAGAGCTTCGGTATCTGCATCAGAATGATCGTTGTACAGATGCCCGTAATAAAACCGCCCATCACAGGCGCGGAAATATAATTGACCAGCTTTCCGGCTTTCATATAAGAAAAGGCAAACAGCCAGAGTGCTACAAACAACGTCAGAACCGGAACTGCCCGCATTGCCTCTTCGGAACCGCTCTCAATTCCCATAGAAAGCAGTGCGGATCCGACAAGTGCTGCAGGCGCTGCATCTACACCGAAAATAAACTGCGGCGAGGTGGAAAAGACCGCAAAAAACAGGATCGGCAGTACAGAACCATACAGCCCATAGACTGCAGGAAGTCCCGCAATCTGCGCATATCCCATGGAGATCGGTATGGAAACCGCCATGATAATCAGTCCCGCCAGAATATCTTTTCCCAGATTTTCTTTCTTATAATTTCTAAGCGTTGGAAATAAATGCAACTTCTGCCATCCTCTTTCTGTCTGATATCTGCACAGACACATCCTTTTGATTTATGTCCACATTATTTTACCATTCTACTCCTATCCGGCGCAAGATACCATATTCCGCATATCATATTTCACGAAATTTTTACAAAAAATGCATATATATGATGATATAATATTAGTGATATCAGGGTCAGAGGTCAGAAACCACGATGTGCTTGCACAGGAGTGGTTTCCTGACTTCCTGACCCGCCCAAATATGAGCATAAAAGCGAAGCGTCAGCTTTGCGTTATGCGAATATTTGGCAGGATTGTGTGAGTGCGAAGCACGGAACAATCCGTATGATATCACGTAATTCTCATTATGAGCATAAAAGCGAAGCCCCCAGGAGGTCCCCATGGAACACAAAACACCTTTTGTACAATTTCAGAATGTCTGTAAATATTACCAGGTCGGCGATACCCGCTTTGCCGCCTCGGATCACATTTCCTTTACGATCGAAAAAGGAGAATTCTGCGTAATCTTAGGGCCTTCCGGTGCGGGAAAAACGACCGTTTTAAACATGCTCGGCGGAATGGATACGTGTGATGAAGGCACGATCCTTCTGGACGGAGAGTGTGTCAGCTCCTTTGACAGTAAGCGGCTGACAACTTATCGCCGCTACGACGTCGGCTTTGTATTCCAGTTTTACAATCTGGTACAGAACCTGACCGCCAGAGAAAATGTAGAGCTTGCTTCCGAGATCTGTAAGGATCCTCTTGATGCAGATACCGTTCTTGCCGAAGTCGGTCTTTCCGCCCGGAAAAACAACTTTCCTGCCCAGCTTTCCGGCGGGGAACAGCAACGTGTTTCGATTGCCAGAGCACTTGCGAAAAATCCAAAGATCCTGCTCTGCGATGAACCGACAGGTGCACTTGATTATAAAACAGGCAAACAGGTGCTTGCCCTTTTACAGCAGACATGCAGAAAACAGGGACGTACCGTTATCGTCATCACCCACAACAGCGCACTTGCCGCCATGGCTGACCGCGTGATCCGTATCGGCAGCGGAAAGGTTGTCGAGGAGAAACTGAATGAACATCCTACACCGGTAGAAGAGATTGAATGGTAACAGTTTTCTTGAAAGGATAAGATAAAAATGACCCGAAGCTACCGCAAAAATATAAGACGAACCTTTAAGCATACGAAAAGCAGATTTATCGCCATTTTTTCCATCATTGCACTTGGTGTCGGCTTTCTTGCCGGTCTGAATGCAACACCGGTCGACATGAAGGAATCTATGGAGGCATATATGGACGATGCCAACTTTTATGATATCCGCATCGTTTCCACACTCGGTCTGACCGATGACGATGTCTCTGCCCTGTCTGCCATAGATGGCGTCAAAGACGTCCAGCCCGCCTACAACGCGGATCTTCTTGTACAGACCGGAGACGATACCGTCGTGGCAAGAGCACATTCACTGCCAATAACTACCGGTAAAGAAGAGACAGAAAAAAGCGCATCCTCCCTGTCGACAGACGGCAACACCGCAACGAATGCGCAGGATACCATCAACAAGCTTTTCCTCGTTGACGGTCATATGCCGGAAAAATCGGGCGAGTGTGTCGTGGAAGCTGGAGCTAACGATATGGCGTCCGCTTATCCGATCGGTTCCAAACTGGTGATCAGTCCGGAAAACGAGGATCTGGACAGTAAGTTATCCACAACCGAGTATGAGGTTGTCGGAATTGTCCACAGTGCCAACTACTTCAGCTTTGAAAGAGAGCCTGCCAGTGTGGGAAACGGACGGGTCAATCTTCTCATGTATCTGCTGCCTGAAGATTACGCTTTTACAGCCTATACAGAAATTTACTTAACCGTGGACGGTGCTCTCGCTGCCAACAGTCTGGGAGATGATTACGATCCGCTCGTTGATACTGTAAAAAACAAAATTGAAGCAATACAGGAGCTGCGCTGCCAGACAAGATATGACGAGATTTACGATGAGGCACAGCAGAAGATCGATGATGCCTGGGATTCCTATTATGAAGCAAAAGAAGAAGCCGATCAGAAGCTTTCGGATGCCAAAGCAGAGCTGACAGACGGTGAAAAAGAGCTGGCGGACGGGCAGACCGAATATGAACAGGGCGAGACCGATTATGCGGACGCGCTTTCACAGATCGCCGAAAATGAGCAGAAGCTGGCAGATGGCGAAATACAGCTTGGCGATGCCAGAAGAAAGCTGCAGGAAGCAGATGCCCGGATCAGCAATAGCGAAACACTCCTAGAGCAAAACGAAGCCAAATTAAATGCAGCCAAAACAGAGCTGGACAAAGGACAGGCACAATATGACAATGGCATGAACGCCTATCAGAGCGGCAAAAAGCAGTTAGAAGCCGGACAGGCGCAGCTGGACGCTGCCAAAAAGCAGCTGGATACCGCAAAAGAAAGCTATCAGTCCGGGCTTGCAGGCTGCGCACAGGGCATGACTTCTCTTCTGCCTTCTATGACAGCGGACGGACTGGATGGTTTTCTTGCTTTTTTAAGTGACAAAGGCTATGGTGCGCCGCAGACAACTACCGCCTTTTTACAGGATATGGCAGAATACGGTGTTTCTCTTCCGACAGTTTCCGCCAATTCCGCAGAGGCTGCTTATCTGGAACAGGGGATCAGCCAGCTTCTGCCTGCGATCTCCCAGCTCTACAGTGCCAGAGAAGCTATTACAGCAGGGCAGAGTACTTATGATGCAAATGCCGCCAAGCTGGAAGAAAACAAAAAGCTGCTGGCAGACAGCAAAGAAGAACTTTCCAAAGCCAGACAAAAGCTCCAAAAAGGGCAGAAACAGTATGAAGACGGTAAAAAGCAACTTGAAAACGGTAAGAAACAACTCAGCAGCGCAAAAGCCATGCTGGCGGGAAGCTGGGCAACCCTGTCCGGCAAGCAGACCGAGCTGACAGACGGACTTTCCCAGATCTCCGATGCAAAATCCTCACTGGAGGATGCCAGAAGCAGGCTGGATGACGCCAAAGCAACGATTGCGGAAAATGCCCAGAAGTTAGCAGATGGTAAAATTTCTTATGAAGATGCAAAAAAAGAGGCAGATGAAAAGCTGGCAGATGCCAGACAGGAGATAGAAGACGGCCAGGCAGATCTGGATACACTGGAAATGCCAAAATGGTATATCTGGGGCAGAGATAAAAATATCAGCTACTCTTCCTTTACTGCCAACATTGACAAGCTGAATGCCATTACGACCGTTTTCCCGATCTTCTTTTTCCTAGTGGCTGCCCTTGTCGTTTCCACGACCATGACACGTATGGTAGAAGAAGAACGTTTACAGATCGGAACAATGAAAGCGCTCGGTTACTCTGCCAAAACGATCATGCAAAAGTATATTCTTTATGCACTCGCAGCTTCCGTTTCCGGAACGCTCGTCGGTCTTGCGGTCGGATTTAAAGCATTCCCGAGCATTATCTGGTCTGCTTATGAAATGATGTATTATATGCCTGCCATCGCGACCCCATGGCGGCTTTCCCAGGCACTCTTCTCCGGTGGAACACTGACCGTGCTTTCCCTGCTTGTAACAGCACTGACCTGTCGCAGCTCTCTCTCCGAAACACCTGCTGCTTTGATGCTGCCCCGTGCACCCAAGGCAGGAAAACGGATCCTGCTGGAACGGATCACCCCACTGTGGCGTCACTTCCCGTTCTCCTGGAAGGTGACCTGTCGTAATCTGTTCCGCTATAAAAAACGTTTCTGGATGACCGTGATCGGTGTTGCAGGCTGTACCTCCCTGCTGATCGCCGGCTTCGGTATTTCCGATTCGCTCAATGCGATCATTACCAAGCAGTATGAAGATATTTTCCATTACGATCTGATGACGGTCGTCACGGAAGAGGATGCCCTCACGCAAGGCGCCGTACAGGAATATTTATTTGACAATCCGTCTGTTTTTTCTGATTCTCTTGCTGTTTCGATCCAGTCAACCAGACAGGAAATAAAGAACGGTGAGGCGGATGTTTATCTGATGATTCCGAAGGATCTTTCTTCATTTGGAAGCTTTGTGGATCTGCATGAACGAGTTTCCCGCAAGGCCACGCCACTGCAGGAGGATGGCATCATCATAACGGAAAAGCTGGCAAAAACACTGGGCATTCAGGCAGGCGACAGTATCACACTGCAAAATGAGGACGAGGAAAAAGCCTCCTTTACCGTAACCGGTGTCTGTGAGCATTATGTCAGCAACTATGTCTATATGAGTGCTGCTACCTATGAAGCAGGCTTTCAAAAAGCACCGGTTTACAACGCTGCCCTCAGCAAAATGCCGGATGACAGCCAGACTGTGCGGGATCAGGTTTCCGCTGTGCTTCTTGACAATGATCATGTTGCCAGCCTGACCTTTACAGCCGATAACGTAAAGCAGGTACTGAATATGCTCAATTCCATTGATGCGGTTGTTGTCCTTATCATTGTCTGTGCTGCAGGGCTTGCCTTTGTTGTACTGTACAATCTGTCCAATATCAATGTGGCGGAACGTGTCAAAGAGATCGCCACGATCAAGGTACTCGGCTTCTATGACCGCGAAGTGGACAGCTACGTCAACCGGGAAAGCTATGCCCTAACAGGAATCGGTATCTTCTTCGGTATTTTCGGCGGTATAGCCCTGCATAAGTTTGTCATTACGACCGTTGAGGTCGATGCGGTCATGTTTGGCAGGAGCCTCCGCCCGGTCAGCTTCCTGTATGCAGTCCTGTTGACGCTTCTGTTCAGTATCATTGTGAGCCTCGTGATCGGACGATCTCTGAAAAAGGTTTCTATGGTAGAAAGTATGAAAGCACCGGAGTAAGGTATTTTACCAGATTAGCAGTCCGATATGGTAAAAAATACAAGATAATACCAGTGAAAATACAATGTAATACAGTGCAGACAGCCCCAGCCATTTTTTGGAATGTGTCTCCTGGAAGGTCGTTGCAACAGTCATCGTACATGGCACGTTAAAGACGATTGCCATAATAAAGCCAAGTGCCTGCGGCTTACTGATCACCTGCGGAAGGAGGGTGGCAAGACCTTCTGTAAGACCGAGCGATTTGGCATTAAATGCTGCACTTACCATATCCGTGTGATTACTGTAAAGTGCATTTAATACACCAAGCATGGATTCCTTTGTTACCATGGAAGAAAGGTAAGCCATAAACATCTCCCATGACATACCGAAGAACGAAGTCACCGGCTCGATCTTCTGTCCGATAAAGCTCAGCGGACTTTCTGTTCCAAACCATGGATACGAAAGCAGATAGAACATGATTGAAACAAGGAAGATCACCTTGAATGCACGGGAGAAAATATCCCAGACCTTCTGCAGCGTCATACGGATAATATGTCCCCACTTCGGTTTATGATACGGTGGCAGTTCCATCACAATGCCATAGCTTTCTTCCTCTTTGATCAGTCTCCTGCCAAACAGTCTGGATGCCAGAAACATGGAGCAGACTGTGATCACCAGCATGAAAAGCAGGATCAAAAAGCCACCGGCCGGTCCGAAAAAGATCGTGGCAAGCATTGGTGCCAGAGACAGCAAGGTACCACATGGGACACTCCAGACAAGGATCATAGTCAGAAAACGCTGTCCTGCATTGTCGATCACACGACTGCCCGCGATTCCCGCCATATTACAGCCCATACTCATCAAAAAGGAGCAGACACTTTTTCCCTGCAGTCCAAGCTGTTCCATTTCCCTGTTAAACACAACTGAAATACGTGCCATATAACCAATATCTTCCATAAGGGAAAATACGAAGGTAACACCAATGACAAAACCGCTCATTGCCACAGCAAAAAACAGGATATTCGGCAGTACGACATAAACTACCTTGGCAAGTGGATCCCAGACATGACCGGCGGTCATCAGGTCTTTCAGCGGTGCTTCCAAAATACCGGGGATCATAGCACCCAGTCCCATAACAGGTGCTGCCACAAGCATCGCAGCCATCATAGCAAGCAGGATAAAACCAAATGCCATCCATTTACCGGATCGTCTGCCAAGTGCCTTCCGGTCAAAGGAAGAAAGCTCTGCCTTTGCCTCTTTTCTTTTCACGGTTTCCTTCACCAGACTGTCAATACAGGCATATTTCTGTTTACCCGACTGCATCAGTCCCCGGTCCGTCTTTTCCAGTTCCAAAACTGCCCGCTTTTCCTTTGTCATCTGCGTACTTTCCGATTGTCCGGAAACAACCGATACAAAGTCCATGCCCGGATCTTCTGCATAAAACCGCATCAGGACATTCTGGTCGATCACCTTTCCGGCTGACAATGCCTGCTTTAGCTTCTCCTTTAAAGAACCATAACGTTTGCTGTCTGCCGCTACAAACGGAATAACCGGAATACCAAGTCGTTTTTCCAGTTGTTCCACGTTAATTTCTATTCCCTTACTTTTTGCCACATCCATCAGATTCAGGATCAGCACCGCCGGTGTACAGATCCCGATAAAATCCATGCACATATATAAAGATCGCTCCAGCTGCGAGCTGTCTACAAGAATTGCCACCAGATCTGCCTTTCCGGATTCTATGTAAGAGGCTGTGATCACTTCTTCATCGGAACCTGCAGACAGGCTATAGCTGCCCGGCAGATCGACAACCTCGATCGTTTCATTCCCACATCGAAAGCTTCCCGTTTTCTGCTCTACTGTTTTTCCCGGCCAGTTCCCGACATGCTGATGGGATCCTGTCAGGCCATTAAAGACCGAAGATTTCCCGGAGTTTGGCTGTCCTAAAAGCGCGATTGTCTGATTCATGCCTGCACTCCTCCTTCCACTTCGATCCCTTCACAGTCCTTTTTACCAAGGGCGATCACCGAATCTCTGCAATAAAACAGAACGGGCTGTTTTTTCTCATTCTGTATTACCCTGATCCGACTCCCCTCTACAATACCGATGCCAATCAGTCGGGAGAGTACATGATGATTTCCCGAAACTGCTGTTACCTGTCCCTCAAACCCTTTCTTTGTCTCTGCTAGTTTCATATGTTTCATTCCTTCCGTCTTGTTTTGTTCGTTTAAACTAACCGAGTACAATATAGCGCAGGATACGCCCCCAAATCTATGCTCCTTTCAGCAAAAAAGGACTGTTTGACATTCTGTTTTTATTTTCTGTTTGCTATTTGAATTGTTCGTTTTTATAATAAAACAGGAAGCAGGGCAGGCATTTAAAGCACAAATTCCATGTTTATTGAAAAAGAAAGAGATAGGAACTGAAATGAAAAAAGACGATTTAGCACAAAACTATTTCTCCATGCAGGATATTCTGACAAAGCTGCAGGATTCCATGGTGCTCCGACAGGAAATGCCCGATGGCAGTCTGGAAATGACGATCTATCATATCCTGCCCGGCATTTATCTTGTACTGAACAACGTACATACAGCCTCTGTGCCCTGCATGTCCGGTTCCACAAATGATACGATCCTGACTGTCAACTATTGTCTGGAAGGTCGCTGCGAGTTTCAGCTGCCCGGCAATAACTACAGCTATGTAGATCAGCATATGTCAAGCATCGGAACTCTTTGTGTACAGGATTCCTTTTATTACCCGTCCTCATACTACCTCGGTTATGAAATCTATCTGTATTACACATTGTTTACACAGGAAACACGGCAGATCCTGCAGATGTTTTCCATCGATCCGGAATTTTTGTTTTCCAAATACCGGAACATCTTCCTTGCATCTACACCTGCACCGCTTACCCGAATCTGGGAAGATCTGTACGCTGCCAGAGAGCACATTTCGATTGGAAAAGTGCGTCTGCAGACGCTTCATATTCTGCAATATTTAGCCGAAGAAACCGTTGTTCCACAGGTCAAAAACATGTTTCTGACAAAAACACAGGCAGGTCTTGCCAAACGATTAAGGGAAATATTGACAGAAAACCTGAGTGAGCACAGGTCTGTCCGTTCCGTGGCAGACAGCTTCGGGATCAGTGAGACCAGTCTCAAAAACTATTTCCGTCTGGTGTACGGGCAGAATATATCTCAGTTTCTGAATGAAGAAAGAATGAAACTAGCCGCAGAGCTTCTTGCAACAACATCAAACAGTGTTTCTGATATTGCAAAAGCCTGCGGCTATGTCAATCAAGGCAGATTTGCCAAATTATTCAAAGAATATCATCATATGAAGCCTCTCGACTATCGTCGGAACGCAGCACTACAGCATACGACTGCAAAGTAGATCAGTGCTGTCTTCTGTCCAGCTTCTTGGATACCATCATACCGATTCCCTGCAGAATCTGTACGAGCAGAACCAGAATGACGATCGTAACGAGCATGATGTCTGTCTGGTAACGGTAATAACCGTAGCGGATCGCAATATCACCAAGTCCGCCGCCACCGACAACACCTGCCATTGCGGAGTAACCGAGGATCGTTCCGATCGCGATCGTCAGACCGACGAGAAGGGAGGTACGGGCCTCTGCCAGAAGCACCTTCCAGATGATCGTCATAGTGCCTGCACCCATACTCTGTGCGGCTTCGATCACGCCCTTGTCCACTTCCTTTAAGGAAGATTCCACCATACGGCCGATAAAAGGAGCTGCTGCAAAAACAAGCGGTACAACCGTTGCTGCCACGCCATAGCTCTTGCCGACAATAAATCTCGTGACCGGAATGAGCAGGATCAGCAGGATCAGGAACGGAATACTACGCAGTATATTTACGATAAAATCAAGGATCTTGTATACTACCGCATTCGGTTTGATACCCTCCTTGTCTGTAATCGTCAGTATAATACCGATCGGAAGTCCGAGTACATATCCGAAAAAGGTGGAGAGCAGTGTCATGTAAAGTGTTGCGCCTGTACCTTCCACAAGCATATGGATCGTTGTACTATCTAGCATAATCGTCTACCTCCTCAACACCTAAATTTTTCTCTTTGAAATATTTCACGATCTTATCTGCGATCTCCTCATTCTGCGGAAGCTGCAGGATCATTTCGCCCTCTGCATTGCCATTGATCGTCTTTGTATCTGCATACAGAATATTGATCGGTGTCTTGTATTCCAGAATGATATTGCCGATGATCGGCTCAAAAGCGGTATGTCCGTCGAATGTAACACGCACCTTTCTGTCGCCCTTCATCTCTCCGATATGTGCAAAGCCGGAAAGCACCAGCCGTTTTGCCGCATCTGTCTTCGGCTTACGGAACAGATCTTCTACAGTACCTGTTTCCATCAGATTACCGTGGTCAAGCACTGCGACATGAGAGCAGATCTCCTGCACAACAGCCATTTCATGTGTGATAACCACGATCGTAATACCACGCTTCTCATTGATTTCCTTCAAAAGCGATAAAATAGACTTTGTAGTCTGCGGATCCAACGCACTGGTCGCCTCGTCACACAGCAAAATCTCAGGATCTGTCGCAAGCACTCTCGCGATCGCCACACGCTGCTTCTGTCCGCCGGAAAGCTGCGCCGGATATGCCTTTGCCTTTTCAGACAGATCAACGACCTCTAAAAGCTCTAACGCTCTTTTTCTTGCTTCACTCTTCTTAACACCGGCAATTTCAAGCGGAAAACAGATATTATCGAGAACGGTTCTCTGCATCAGCAGGTTGAAATGCTGAAAGATCATACCGATCCGCTGTCTTTCTTTGCGAAGCTGCTTATTGGAAAGAGACATCAGACTGTTTCCGTTTACGACAACTTCTCCGTCCGTCGGTTTTTCCAGCAGATTCAAACAACGTACCAGTGTACTTTTTCCTGCGCCGGATAATCCGATAATGCCAAAAATATCACCCTTTTCAATGGAAAGGCTGATATCCTTCAGAGCTTCTACTTCTCCGTTTTGTGCATGAAAGGTTTTGCTTACATGCGTAAGTTCAATGATTGGTTCCATACATCTTCCTCAATCTTTCTGTTAAAATACAGATACCTCCGGTCATAGCGCATAGCGTTCCAAATGACCGGAGGCCTTATCATTATTTTATTTCTTATTCTTCAAAAGGAATAACTGCACCATCATACTTGTCGTTGATGAACTGTTTGATCTCATCAGATTTCAGTACATCTACCAAAGCTTTGATCGCATCGTTGTTTTCATTTCCTTCTTTGACTGCGATAACATTTACATATGTCTTAGCTGCTTCAGAATCAGATGTCTCATATGCGATAGAATCCTTTGCTACTGAGAAACCTGCCTGCAGTGCATAGTTACCGTTTAATACGACGAATGCAACTTCGTCTTTTACTCTGGAAACCTGTGCTGCTTCCAGCTCTTTGATCTCTACATTCTTTGGATTTTCTGCAATGTCATTTACTGTAGCTGCAAGACCTGCGCCATCCTTTAATGTGATCACACCATTTGCTTCCAGAAGAAGCAGTGCTCTTGCTTCGTTTGTTGTGTCGTTAGGAACTGCGATCACATCGCCGTCAGCCAGATCATCAAGACTTGACTTTGTTCCCGGATAGATACCAAATGGCTCGTAGTGGATACCGCCTGCATTTACGAGGTGTGTTCCCTGCTCTGCATTGAAATCATCCAGATATGGGATATGCTGGAAGTAGTTTGCATCAAACTCGCCGCTTTCTACTACAAGGTTCGGCTGAACATAATCATCAAATACTGTTACTTCAAGATCCCATCCCTGCTCTGCTAAGATCGGCTTTGCTTCCTCTAAGATCTCTGCATGTGGTGTAGCGGATGCTGCTACTGTGATAGTGCCTTTGCTTTCTACTGCTGCATCGCTTGCTTCGTCAGTAGCTTCTGCATCGGAAGCATCTGTTGCATCGGAAGCGTCTGCTGCGTCTGTAGCTTCATCTGTTGCATCCGTTGCTGTGTCTGTAGCTGCCTGATCTTTTGTGTCTGTTGTATTACCGCATCCGGTCAGCACGCTGATCGCAAGTGCTCCTGTCAGTAATAATGCTGTTAACTTTTTCATAATTTTCTCCTCCTGTTTCCGTTTAGTTTCGTTATTTCCTATCGGAATAATAGGAGTATATCCGCTCTGTGCTTTTTTGTCAATGCTTTTGGTTATTGCACATTTTTAGAATCTGCTATAGGTTTACTCTATAACAAGCATGGATTCCAAAGCATCTACTATATGCTGCGCCGTCTCGCCCATTTCTGCTGCCTGCTTTTCCGTGTCTGCCAGAATCTTTTTGGCAACATTTGTATATTCCAGATACACATCGGAACCATACGCACGGCTGCGGATCAGGCTCTGTAAAAAGAGCAGCTTCATCATAAAGTATTTTTGATCGGCAAGCGCAATGTTCATAAACCAGTTGATGATATTACGCTCACCCCATAAATGTGAAAACGGTACGGTACGCATCTGTACCATGGTCTGTGTCAGGGACTGTGCAAGTGCTGTCAGATACTGCATGGAAAGCTCTACCTTCGGAAGCTGGTAAAAGCCGCTTAATTCTGCTGCATCATGCAGAGCCGATCCGGTGGCATGCAGATACATACGACTGAGCAGGCTCATAATATCCTCTCCCTTTGTCAGAACCGTCTCATCTTTATGGGTGCTGCCATCCGCATGGACGATCTTCGTATGGATCGCATATCCTCTATTATCCTTTGTAACCTGGATATCACCTGTGATCAGCATAGCAAGGTCATGCTGCTTAACCATTCTTTCCAAAAATGCCTGATCCCATTCTGTACCGGGCAGTACCGCACCAATCTGGTTGATGACCGGAATATATACGATCGGTGAAAAATCGGAATAGAAATACAATGCTTCACTGATAAAAAGCGGAACGCTCTTTGTCAGTCTGCTTGCTTCGTTTTCTGCTTCCGCGCGTCTTTCCACAACAGATTCCTTCTTATTGGTATAAGATAAAATACCGATCTTTTTCTTTCCTGTCTTGTCTACTTCCGGAAAAGTACCTTCTTTCATGCCAAAGTAGAAGGTCGGCTTCTCAATGCCAAGGATTTCCACCTTTTTGTCAGCGGTCTGCTGCTGTTCCACAATCTTCTGTCTCTTCTCTTTATCAAAACGGGCTGAAATCTCCAAAAGCGGCTGCTTCAGATCTGCACGTTCCAGACGGAACAATCTGCCAAGCAGCTTTTCGCCCTCTTCCAGCTCGCCCAGTCCCAGATATGCCTGCACAAGGTTCAGACCGGTTCTGGCATCATGCTCATCCAGATCATACACAGGCGCGATCAGTGTGACCATTGCCTTGAGCAGGCTGAATTTACCGAGATCTCCGGAGATCATCGGCAGAACCTGACGCTTGTCCGCATCTGCTGCCAGTACTTCTTTATAAATATTCAGGGCATCTCTGACCTGATTTTCTTCCAGATAAAAACGTGCCTGATAAAGCTGTGGCAGATATGCGCCCGGAAGCTGTCCTGCTGCCTTCAGCGCGCGCAGATACTTCTCCTTGTTGCCATCTTCCCGCTGGGTAAACAGCCACCAGGAAAGCCCGTTATCCTGATTCGGATCAAGCGTAAGCCCTTCCCACAAGGTATTTTGTGCTTTCTTGATATCATCCTGTGCTTCATAGACTCTGGCAAGATTGACAAGAAGCGCGCCCGACCTGCCGTGCTCCTGTATGAAGTCCTCCAGCACTGTTTTGGCACTTTCAAAACGCTCCTGCTTTCTGTATACAATAGAAAGCACGATCGCTGCTCTCTCTTTCCCGGGCTCCAGCTCAGCCAGATGCTCCGCCGCCTCTGTAACCTCGTATGCCATATTATTATCTACATTAAAGATGATCTCCGCGTACAGACGATCCGCATTGTCCCAGCATTCCTTTAATCTGGCCGGCAGAAGTTTCTCTGCCCAGTCCGTCTTTAACATACTGGCCTTTCTGCCATATGAATCAAATATCTCTATTCTTTCACCAAGCTCTATTGCGGAACCGATTCCTCTTTCCTCTGTTGTTTCATTTTTCTTTTTCCCGAATAACATATGCTTCTCCATTCCTCTCTAAATACACGCAGGCAAGCCTACTTGATGAGTATAACACAAGAATTGAGGGAACGCTAGCGTTCCCTCAATTCTAAAAGTCGATCCGTACGATCCGCATCTTCATATAGCCGTCTCCTACTTTGGACAGGAATCTGAAAAAGCCACTGACCGAAGGAATTTTCAGATCGCTGTAGCCCAGCATATAGCCCTTTACCGAAATCTTTGCCTGTGGAAGCCATGCCCCCAGATCCTGCACATCATTCACATAAAAATATTTCTCTACATCCGTAATGCCCGCTGTTTTTACCCATGTTTTCAGCATCATCTTAACAGCCCTGCGGTTCGCCGTATCAAATACGAGCCGTCCGCCCGGAAAACGCTTTGCCATCACAGTAAACAGCTTGCGCACTTCCTCTGCCAGAAAGTAATAAAACACCCCTGCGGCAAAGAAGATCACGCCATCGCTGTCATCTATCGCATCAAACCATACAGTATCATTCAGATCTGATCCGATATTCGTTACATTCTCTTCCGGCGGAATCAGTTCGTTCCTGACATCGATCACATCCTGTCTGTCGATATTGTAGATCTTATTGGCAGGGCCTGCATTGTTTTCCGCGCTGCAGTCCAGCCCACAGCCCAGATTTACGACCGCTGCCTTCGGATGCTGCCCGATATATTCCTTTATCTCCGTCGCCAGATCCGTATATCTTGCTGCGGCTTCCAGATAGCCAAAGCGGAACATCGTACTGCTTTTCTTCTGCTCCAGCACGGAAAAATCATAATCCAGATTTTCCATGATCTTTTCCGCCATCGGATCATTGTAAAGCTCCGGATAAATATCCGAACAATATTTCCTGCCCCATAACGGGATGACTAAAGTTTCCTGAATGGTATTTGATTCAATATGCATTTTTACTCCCTCTATGTTCTGTTAGTCATTTCTAACTCCAAGTATAGCATATATCTGTTTTTTTGCAAACTATCAGGCAGCCAACTTTTTCTGTGATACAGGCATTAAAATACCAGCAGTCCGATATGGTATACAATGCAGGAGACCAGTAATGCTGCAGCCGTGTAGAATACACCAATCTTGGCTGTCCATCTGACGGAATGTGTTTCTCTTGCAGTTGCTGCAAGTGCGCTGACACACGGCATATTAAAGCTGATGGCAAAAATAAAGGCAAGTCCCTGCGCCTTTGTAAAGTTAGCAGACAGTATCTCTGAAACGCCTGCCATTTCAGTCCAAAGAACATCGTTACCGGCTCTATGATCACACCAATGCGGTATAAAATACTTGTTTCCGGCGGTCCGCCAAATAAAACGTCCTGTTATATCTGTTCAAGATCTTTATATTCGGCGAGCGCAGGGCTTTCATCCCCGACATACCAGTAATCGCAGTGATCGCCTCCCAGTGCCTCTGTCTGGGTGCGGATCAGGCGGGCATGCATGACTTCTGCCAGATAATGATCTGTTTTGCACAGATACGGAAGAAGCTTATCATAACCATGCTCCCTGGCATGCTTTGCGATCGGACAACCGATCAGATAAAAGTTGAAGCCCTCTGTCCGGTGATCCGGGTTGATCTTCACGTCCCAGGTGTCCATCCATTCGCCCTTGTCTTGATGCTCTTTTTTCATTTTGTTGAAATTCACATAGGTTTTCTCAAACATTTTATAAGGCCACCGGCTCTTATTTCCATTCACAAATTTCCCCAGAAAACGCATTTTATCCGCAGCTTTCCGCTTGATATTGAGAAGCACTTCTCCGTCCAGCTTATGGTCGCTTGCCTCATAAAACGAAAGAATGGTAAACCAGTCCAGCATATTTTTTGCCATCAGGTTTTCTCCCAGATCTGGCATATCATTTTTGACAAACTCTTTATAATACTGCTCTGCCTTATCAAAAATCTCCTTCGCCTGCTGCGGCAGATATTCCTTGCAATACTGCTCATAGCACTTTCCGTATTGCGACACTGCATATGCCCGTTTCATGTGCATTACCTCCCATAAACCTGTCTATAACCCCAAGCTTAACTGAGCCTGAATGATCTATTTTCTGTTAGTGCTTACTAACTATAGGTAGTTTAGCATATCCGTGGGAGGGGTGCAAGAATGGAGCGTTGATTTACTTGTCCGAAATTTGGGAGTCTAAATTGTCTTTTATATATTAAAAAGGCGGGTGTCTTACCCGCCATTTGGTGAACCCGGGTCTTTCGACCAGCCCATAAGATGTGAAAAGACTGTTCTTCTCTGCTGGATTTGCAATCGGAAGAATAGTCGAAAGGCTTATAAACAGTGAAAACAAACGCCGTTAGTCCCTCAGAAAGATTACGACGGTTGTTTTTACAACCATAATTTATTCAGGGCTAGCCTTCTATCGATAGCACCTTTTTGATTATATTATAACACAACTGATTTATTCGTCAATTCTCATCAGATAAATGATAGCATTCTTGACCATTCAAATTTAATAAATTCATCACCAACTTAACCATTACATCCTTTTCTTCCGGTCTTGACTCAGCAATCATTAATGTTATCGCCACCAATGTTCCATCGCTTAGTCTTTTATTTCCATCTTGAAATAATGCATTATTTTTATCTAAAAATTCCAAAAAAAGAGAGGCCGCTATTCTTTTACACCCATCAGCATAAGGGTGATCCTTAATCATAAAATATAATAAATTTGCAGCTTTTTCTTCAACTGATGGATATGCATCTTGTCCAAAAACGCTTTGATATATCGCAGCAATTATACCTGCTACTTTTCCGGTTTCTTTTTCTATTCCAAAAACATCTGTATGAAAAGAATCTCGCATTTTTCCAACCATCTGAACACATTCTTCATATGTAATACGATATGTTGGCTTATTTCCATTTGGTTTGCGTAATGTCTGATGATCATATTGATCAAGCAAAAGTAATGCTTCCGTATATTCATTTACAGCTCTAAGCACATCCGATTCCTCTATATCAAGCGCATCAGCAAGCATTCTAGTCTGTATATCAACTGTTTTTTCCAATGCTTGTAATCGCTTTTCATTGATAGCATAGCCTTTCATAATATATTGTTTAAGAACATTATTTGCCCATTTTCTAAAAGCTATACCTCTTTTTGAATTAACGCGATATCCTACAGACAAAATCATATCTAAATTATATATCTTCGGTTTTCTTCCACCTGAACTTTTGTCGGAAAAACCGACAGAAGTCTCATCTAATTCTCCTGACGTAAGAATATTTGTGATATGTTCACTTATTGTAGCATGCTTAACATCAAACAATACTTCCATTTGCTTTTGAGTCAACCATACCGTTTCTTGTTCAGGATTTATTTGAACTTCAATATTTATATCGCCATCCGTAAATAATATTATTTCATTTTTCATTCAATATTTCCTCTTACACACCAAAAGCCCTACAGAAGTATCTGCAGGGCTTTAGTCTTCTTTAGTAATACAACTTTCTTTCGCCGAAGCTAAGATGGATTATGGTAAGTTGCCACCTTTCTCAAACCTCCACAGGCACCGCCTTCCATCACGGGTTCTGCTTCATAGGTAATGAATGCATTTTTATGAGTCTGCTTCTCAAAAGGGTTCCCTTTATTTATTATACTACCCTATCCATTTATGACTGTCAACGTTTATTAAAAAAAGCTCCAAACCATTGATTTACAAGGATTTGAAGCTACTTTAAATCGTGCCCGCGACCGGAATCGAACCGGTACTGTATCGCTACAACAGGAT
>ENA-ORPK01000389-ORPK01000389.1-human-gut-metagenome-genome-assembly--contig:-NODE-389-length-41919-cov-5.466367_pt1 | contig 41919 bp, 38 predicted proteins | sample MGYA00242139_ERZ509068 | MGnify/ENA primary metagenome ERZ509068 (study PRJEB26280, sample SAMEA2338687) | human gut metagenome | biome: human gut; feature: human-associated habitat; material: faeces...
CAATTCGCTATCGCTCATTGCCCCCTCCCCTTTCAGGGCAGGCTTTTGGGCGGCGGTTGCACAAACCAATAGGGACGCTTTCGCGTCCCCTGCAATTCTTTGTTCTTTATTCGTTCCTTATTGCCGCCAAGGGCGAAAGCTTCATGGCGCGCATTGCCGGATACAGGCCGGATATGAGCGCCACCACTACCGAAAACGCCAACGCGCCCACGGCAAGATAGAGCGGTATTACGCTCTTGAACCCGCTTGCTTCAAGGAAATTGTTCAGCACAAGGCTAAGCCCGTAGCTGAGCCCAAGGCCCAGCGCCCCGCCGAAGAAGCCTATATACGCCGCCTCCGTAAGGAATAATCCCGCTATGTTGGACATGCGGCAGCCCAGCACCTTTATTATGCCAATTTCCTTAGTGCGCTCATATATGCTCATCATCATCGTGTTCATGATGCCTATTGCCGCGACCAGCAGCGACACACCGCCTATCGCGCCCAGCAGATACTGCGTCTGCTTGATCTGCTCCTCGCTTTGCTTTAACCATTCCTGTATGCAGCTTGCGCCGAAGCCCATTTCCTCAATCTTGGCCTTAACGGTCAAAACGTCGTCTATATCCTTGCACTTGACTATAACCTGGTTATAGTTCTTTTTGTTCAGGGATATGTAGTTCGGGTTCTCCTTGGCCAGCTTTTCCAGCACCTTTATATCCATTATGGCATACCAGCTGAAATCGTTGCCGCCCTGCGTAAGCCTGCCCGTGGGCACAAAGGTATATATTTTGCCCTTCTGCTGGGATGGGTCGCTGTACTCGTCGTTATATACGTTTGAATAGTCAAACGTAAGCTTGAGCCGCGATCGGGAGGTGATCTTGGAGTTGCCGTCCTTGTCTATTGCGGGGCTCCAGCGGCTGGCGTTGGGGTCATAGAAATTGTTATAAAAATCATACGGCACAATCGCCTGCACCTTGCCGCCGGAAAGCTTGCTGCCCGGGTATTCGCCTTCCTCCAGCTTTATGCCGAACAGCTCCGCCTGCTCCATATCTATGCCCATTATGCTCACGTCGGTCATGTATCTGCCGCTCATAACCATGCCGTATGCGTTTATCTGCGGCATTGCGCCCTCAACGCCGGGTATCTTCCTAATCTCGTCCACGGCCTTTTTATCCAGCTTCACGTCCTTAAACGTGCCTCCGCCGTCCGCTGTTTCAACGTAGCGGTAGTTGTTCACCGTTATGTTCGTAAGGCTGCCCATGCTGGCATAGCTGTCTATCATGCTTTGGCGCATGCCAACGCCCAGCGACACCATTACAACAATGCTGCTTGTGCCTATAACCATGCCCAGCACCGTTAAAAACGCCCTTAGCTTGCGCCGCCACAGGTTCAGGAACGCCGTGCGGAGCAGATCGGGTAATTTCATACGTCCTCCAAAGTCTTAGCGCGCTTCTTTTTCAGCAGTATTATGGCAACCACTATCGCCGCCGCAACAACCACGCCAAGCACTATCCATATCCAAACCGGAGTACCAGAGGAGGAAGGATCGTCCATGCCGCCTATGGTGGGCTGGTCAATGTAGCCCGGGTCGTCCATGTCGCCGTTCGCATCGGGGTTATAGGCTTCCGTAACGTAAAGGCTCAGCGGCAACCTTTCTTCCATCTTCTCCTCAAGGGAGTCCTCGTAGCTTATAACTATTTCGCCGTCTATCTGGCCAGGCGTTGCGGTTATTATGGAAAGATCGGCGCGCATGCTGTTGCCCGCTGCAACGGTGCCCTGGAAGAAGCTGTCCTCAAGGGAAAGGCCGTCGCCCTCAACGGTTACCATGCAGTTATATATGGGGCTGCGGCCCATGTTGTAAAGCGAGAAATATACCGGCACGCTTTCGCCCTCCATGGCCTCGCCGTCAACGGTGGGGTCGTCTATCTTCAGGCGGATCTTCTGCATTACCGTAACGGGTATAGATGCGCTGGATTCGCCCTTGGCAAGCGTTGCGGGGCGGGTTTTTGTGCCTTCGTATTCAAAGTCCAGCTTTATTTCATACGCCTTGGCTTCCGTATCGGGCGCGGTAGCAATGCTCATGGTCATGGTCTTGCTTTCGCCCTTGGCAAGCTTATCGATATACAGCGTGTTGGAGCCTTCTGCGGGGGTCAGCTTGCCGGTATCCGCGTTGTTGGTCATGGTCACAAGTATGCTCTTGGTATCCTCCTCGTTTGAGGTGTTGCGCACGGTGAAGGTAAGCGTGAATGTTTCGCCCGCGTATATCTTTTCCTCGGAGAAGCTGTAGCTGTCCACAACAAGCTTGGGCAATGTCTGCGTGGTTTCGCCGCCCGGGGTGTCGCTTGCGCCTTCGTAGCCCTTTGTAACGTTTACATACAGGCTCACGTCGCAGCTTTCGGTGGAGGAGCCCTCCGCGCTGCCCCAGCCGCGCTCATAGGTAACGGTGAAGTCAACCTTCTTCACGCCCGCCGTAACCTTATCGGCAAAGCGCATGTCAAACTGGAACTCTATTATCTGGTTGGCGTTTATGAAGCCGTTATAGCCAACGGTGTAGTCCACCCGCTCTATTGCGAAGGGGAATTCGTCAAGGCTTGTTGAAAGCTTGGGCGCGACCTTTATGTTCATTACCGGCCCGCTTACGCACATCAGCGGCAGCCTTACAAGCACCTTGCCGCCGTTCTTGCCGGATGCGGTGGTAACGACAAGGCCGTTGGGGTCATAGCTGGACAGCCTGAACGCCGCCGCGGGCTTAGACGGGTCGGGGGAAGGAGAGGGCGCTGCCGGGTCTATCGTAATGGTTATATTCGCCGTTTTGGTTATTTTTTCGCCATCAAACGTGAACTTCAAAAGGTCGGCAAAAGTGCCGCTGTTATTTGCGCTGAACGCGGGGTTAAGCAGTATATCCACGCTTGCTCCGGCAGGTATGGTAACATCGTCCGCAGCAATGCTCTTGGGCAGAACCGTGCCCTTGGTGGTAACGGTAGGATCAAGCTTTATGTCAGCCCCTCCGCCGTTTGTAATGGTAACGGGAATGAACACCGTGCCGGTGCCTACTATGGGCGAACCTACGGAAACGGAAACGTTCTTGGCCTCCGTTACCGGCGTAGGCGGTGTAGTCGTTGCCGGCGGAGTTGTCGTTTCCGGCTCCGCCAGCGCGGCGGGGCATATGGCCATGAGCAGCATGGCCGCCGTTAAAAGTGCGATTATTCTACGCTTCATCTTTGTGTATCTCCCTGTTTATTGTCTTTTTTATTTTCAGCCTGTTCGGACTGCTCCTCAAGCTCGTCGCCTATGGCGCGCTTGGGCCGCGGGGTAAGGTAGGTCGGGTGCTCGTTTATCTGTATGTCCACCACCCTGCCGTCCAGTATTTTTATTATCTTGTCCGCATACATGGCCATGTTCGGGTCGTGCGTAACCATAACAAGCGTTTTGTTGCGGCTGCGCATAACCTCGCATATGGTGCGCATAACGTCGTCGGACGTGTTGGAATCCAAATTGCCCGTGGGCTCATCGGCAAACACAATGTCCGGATTGGTAACAAGCGCCCTCGCTATGCCCACGCGCTGCTGCTGGCCGCCGCTCATCTGCGAAGGCTTGTGCTTCAGGTGCTTGCCAAGCCCCATCACCTTCAGCGCCTCAACCGCCAGCGCCTCACGCCTTTTCCTCGGCACGCCGCGGAAGGAAAGCGGGAATGCAACGTTCTCCACCGCCGTATAATACGGCATAAGGTTGAAGGACTGGAATATAAAGCCAACGTGCTTCTGGCGGAACACTATAAGCTCGCTTTGGTTCATTTTGTCCAGCCGCTTGCCCGCAATGACTATTTCGCCGCTCGTAACATGCTCAAGCCCCGCAAGAACATTGAGCAATGTGGACTTGCCGCTGCCGCTGGGGCCGATTATTGAAACCATCTCCCCCGGCATAATGCTCAAGTCCACGCCGCGCAGCGCCTGAATATCAACGCTGCCCACGCGATATGTCTTTTTCACGTTGCGGGTCTGGATGATCGGCTGCGCCGCCGCGTTTTTAACTGCCTCCAAATCCTATCACGCTCCCTTCTGCGTTACAAAACGTTTTCCATATATAGCATATACAGTAAGTTTATATCACCTTTCACCATATTGCAATTGAACAATATGTGAACAAGCAAAGGGCGGCGATCTTAAATACCGCCGCTCTGTTTCATCATAATATATAACGCCTTAGTCCCGTAAAGGGTTGCGCCCTTTCGCCTTATTTTTTGTAATTATCGGGCAGCGCCTTTATTGCGGCAAATATATCCTCAAGCCCGTCCATCTGCACGGCCTCTATCTTGCCCTCGTCGCTCAGCATGGCGACTATGGGGTCTATCGGCAGCGATGCGCATACGCCTATGCCGTGCTTGGCCGCAAGCTCCTTAACGTGGCTTTCGCCGAAGGGATATATCTTCCTGCCGCAGTCGGGGCAGGTGACATAGCTCATGTTCTCAACTATGCCAAGCACAGGAATATTCATCATCCGCGCCATGTTCACGGCCTTTTCAACTATCATGCCAACAAGCTCCTGCGGGCTTGTTACAACAACTATGCCGTCCAGCGGTATGGACTGGAACACGGTCAGCGGCACGTCTCCCGTTCCCGGGGGCATGTCTATGAACATAATGTCCTCATGGCTCCATATAACGTCCTGCCAGAACTGCTTAACAACGCTCGCAATAACAGGCCCGCGCCAAACCACCGGCGCGGTAACGTCGTCCAGCAGCAGATTTATGCTCATAACGTCTATGCCCGTTGCGGTTTTCATGGGCAGCACGGCTTCCTCCATGCTTTCGGCCATTCCGCTCAAGCCGAATACCTTGGGTATCGATGGGCCCGTAACGTCCGCGTCCAGCACCGCGGTATCAAGCCCCGCGCGCCGCGCCGTTACCGCAAGCAGGCTGGTAACAAGCGACTTGCCAACGCCGCCCTTGCCGCTTACTATGCCAATGGTCTTGTTAACCCTGCTCTTTGGGTTCAGCTTTTCAATAAAGTCCGCCGGGTCGTGGCTGCGGCTGGAGCAGTTTTCGCCGCAGGAGGAACAATCGTGGGTACAATTCTCGCTCATGATGCATCTCCGTTTTCTGTTTTGGGGCATATGGTTGCCCGTTTCTGCCAATATAATACGCCAAATCGTGAAGATAGTCAAAGCCGCAATCAAATATTAACAAAATAGTTGCTTGCTTATTCATTCAATCTGTGGCAATATTGTTGGGTATACAAAGGAAGGTATCAGAAATGGTTTTTAATAGAAGGTTTATTCTCGTGCTCATGCTCGCGCTCGTATGCGCCCTTTTTTCGGCCTGCGCAATAGAAGCGTCGCTCCCGACGGAGCCTGCCGCCCCCTCCCCCGCGCAGAAGCCTAAGGCGGCGCCTACGCCCGCCCCAACGCCGGAGCCGGATGCAGACGCCCTCTGCACCATGTGCAGGGACGGTTTTTTTGCCGCGTTCGCGCCGGACTATTCGGGGCATGATTATACCTCCCTCGGCATGCTGGACATGCCCGGCCTTATAGAAAAGCAGCCGCTTTATGCCGAACTTGCGGCGGACACGCATACCCTTGCCCAAATGTGCGCCCGGACCGCCGCGCAGGATGTAAAAGCAATGAGCAGTCTTATTGACCGCACAAGCGTTACCGTAACAGGAAAGCTTGACTGGCGGCTTATAGCGGCGGCATGCACAATGCTTGATGAGCCGGACAAGGCCATTGCCGCGCATACGGACGTATCCGTAACGATAGAGGGCAAAACGCTTAACGTATGCGTTTCCCTGCCCGATTTTGACGCGCTTTTCGCCCCCCTTGCAAGCGACGTGCATTACGGCGCAATGTCGCTTTATTGCTACCTTAACACTACCTATGACAACAACGCCCAAATACTGGATAACGACGGCAGCTATGAGCTGAGCGATGAGTATATCGCCACTATAATCGATCCCCTGCCCAAGCGGCATATAAAGGACGGCTGGTACGGCGACCGTTCCAAATCCACCCGCCGCCACATGGGCACGGATATCCGCGCGCGCGAATGGCAGGATATACCCTCCTGCACGGCGGGGGAAATTGTTCGCATAGCGTATAACGACATTGCGGGCAATTATGTTACCGTAAAAGATGATTACGGCTTCTATTATTCATATTGCCACATGGTGGAGCTTACCACCTTCCTCAGCGAAGGCGACCGCGTGGAGCAGGGCCAGCTTATAGGCCACGTTGGCAACACCGGAAACAGCGACGCGCCGCACCTGCACCTTTCTATAATCGCGCCGGAGTACGTTTATATCAATCCCTACCCCGTGCTCGCCCGTGTGCGCTACGACAAATAGGGAAAAGCGTGCAAAACCCGTTCCAAATACCAATAAAAAATGTGTAAGGTCAGTTCTAAAAAGCGGTAAAAATGTGGTTAAATGTATATCAAAAAGCGGAACGCAAAGGCGTTCCGCTTTACTTACTTATTCAGTAATCAGTTACCCATTGCCGCAACGTAATCGCAGGCGGCGTTCACGGCCTTGCACACGGCGCGGGAGCTTCTGGACGCGGCCGTTACGGAATCGACCTGACCGCCGTCCTTGGTGAGGCTTACGGGCGCGCTCATACCGGCGAACTGATCGGAGAACTTAGCTTCCTTGACCTTAGCGCCAAGGCCCGGGGTTTCGGAGAAGCCCGAACCGCCGCAGCTTATGCCCGTTATCATGCCGTTATTGTCAATACCCACGGTAACTTCTATCTTTCCGCCGTAGCCGTCCGCAGTGGCCTTGGCAACGTAGCCTATCGTCTCGCCGCCCTTCTTAGCCTCGTAGCAGTAATCCACGCCGCTGTCCGCCGCAACGTCAAGCTGAACGAATTCATCCGCTTCGCTCATAACGGTTTTCCTTGCCAGTTCGTTGCTGGCCTCGTCCTGCCGCGCTATTTCCTCCTTGGTCAGCGCGTTGGTAAAGCCCAGCGCAAGCCCGGCAACAAGGGAAATGATGCACAGAAGCAGCCATGCAGGTATCTTTTTCATGTTCTTGGTTCCTTTCACTTCGTTTAACTTTTTTAGCTTTTACGCCTATTAAACTTCTGTTTTGTTCTTCGGGGGACGCATATGCTTTATAACAAGCGCCGCCGCCGTGCCCGTAACAAGGCCGGTTACGGCCCCGCTCAAAAGCAGCATGGGGAAATACGCAAGCACGGGGCTTATGCCTATCACGCATGCCGCCGCTATGCATTGCCCCAAATTGTGCGCTATGGCCCCCGCAACGCTCACGCCCACGGGTGAAAATTTGCCCGTCCGCTTGAGCAAAAGCATCGCGCAAAGGCTGAGCGCCGCGCCCGACGCGCTGTAAAGCATTGCCGCGGGGCTGCCGAAAAGGAAGCCGCTCAGCAGCACCTTTATAACCGCCAGCGCAACCGCGCTCTTTACGCCGCAAATATAAACCGCATACAGCAGCACCGTGTTCGCAAGGCCAAGCTTTATGCCCGGTATTGCCGAAAACGCAGGCAGAAGCGATTCAACATACCCCAGCGCAAGCATCAGCGAAGCAAGCAGCGCGCTGCGCGTAAGCTTATTCGTTTTCATTTTCATCCCCGCTTACGGTAATGCTCACGCCGTTGGGCAGGCATACTATCCAGCGCCCGTTGTCGCTTTGCGCATCCGCCCCCAGCCAGCCCTGCTCAACGCAAAGCTGATTTTTGCAGGTGGAACTGTGCATGCGCACATTGCCGCGCCCGTCGGTCTCTATCAGGTTTATCTTTTCGCCGTCCTGCTCTATTTTCAGCGTATCCGCCCTGTCAAGCGGCATGCGGGCATATTCCTCGCCGTTTAAGTATATAACGGCCTCCCCGCCGTAACGCGCGCCGCGCGATAGTATTATCAGTATTGCCGCTATTATGATTGCGCCTACGGCCAAATAGACATCCGCCCGTTTCATATATTATATTTTATCACCCCGCGGGCGCATAGCGCAACCGTATTGCGCCCATTTTATTTGTCTAAATAATCACAGCCTGTCGCCCAAAATGTTCATTGTAAGCGTAAAATAAACCAAAATGCTCGCCGCGTCCGTAACGGTTGTAAGTATGGGCGTTGCCATAAGCGCGGGGTCAAGCTTCAGCTTCTTGGCAAGCATTGGCAAAAGGCAGCCGAGCGATTTTGCAATGCATACCGTTGCAATGAGCGTAAGCGAAACTATGGCCGCCACGGCAACATCATGATACTGTATTGCGATGCGCGCAAAATTGATAAGCGCAAGGCCCGCGCTGACCAGCAGCGCAACGCGGATCTCCTTGAACCAAACCCTGGCTGCGTCCCGCGGCTCAATTTCGTCCAGTGCAAGGCCGCGTATAACCATAGTAGAAGCCTGCGTGCCGCTGTTCCCGCCCGTATCCATAAGCATGGGAATAAAGCTTACAAGCAGCGGTATGGCGGCTATGGCGGCCTCGAAATGCTCCAGCATCGCGCCCGTTACCATGCTGGAAAGCATAAGTATCACCAGCCATACTATCCTGTTCTTGGCAAGCTTCCATATGGGCGTTTTCAGGTATTCCTCCTCGCTCGGGGCCATACCTGCCATCTTTTCAAAGTCCTCTGTATTCTCTTCCTGCAAAACGTCCACCGCGTCGTCAACGGTGATTATGCCCACAAGCCTTTCTTCGTTATCCACCACGGGGAGCGATATCATGTCGTATTTAGAGAACAGCTTTGCAACTTCCTCCCTGTCGTCCAGCGTGTGCGCGTGGATAACATTTGTGTTCATTATGTCCCCAACCTTGGCGTTCGGGTCGGCAAGCAGCAGCTCCCTTATGGTCACCACGCCTTCAAGCTGCTTTTCGCCCGATATCACATAGCATGTGTATATCGTTTCCTTATCTATGCCCGTGTTGCGTATCACGTCAAACGCCTGGCCCACGGTAAGCCGCGGCTTCAGGTACACATATTCATTCGTCATCAGGCTTCCGGCCGAATCCTCCGGATACCTTAAATATTCGTTTATAAGCTTTCTGTTTTCCGGGCTTGAAACCTGCATCAGCTTTTTCACTACGTTCGCCGGCATTTCCTCCACCAGATCGACATAGTCGTCCAGATACATGTCATCCAGTATATACCCAAGCTCCGTATCGCTGAGCATTTCAACAAGCTTCTGCTGCACGTCGCTGTGCATATACGCAAACGTTTCCGCCGCCGTCTCCTTGGGAAGCAGGCGGAACAGGCGAAGCAGCGTTTCCGGCTCTTCGTTTTCTTCAAATATCTCCTCTATTGCCTCGGCAACGTCAACCTCGTTCATGTCCTGAACCAGCGATTTTACCGCGCCATATTGCTTGCTCTGCAAAAGGGAAAGCAGCTTTTCAATCAATTCGTTGTTTATCATGGCAAACCTCCTTCTTTCAGGCGGCATGCCATGCGTAGGATATACCCAAAGAGTGCGCGCGTATCAGCGCACAGCCGAATTAACAGGTGCATCCATCGCCATGAACAGGCCGCCTGCATATTCTGTTTTAGTTACGCTACTGGGATATGGCCCTGCGTCCATGGTCAAATACACTGTCCTTTCTTTATATTCGGCGCCACGCGCCGTTTATTATTTTACCACGCAAAAAGGCGGCTTTGCAACCGCCCGTTTGATGATTTAACCAGATATATTTTGCCTTTTTTCAGCGCGAAAGGAATATTTCTATAAATTCGTCTATATCCGCATCCGTAATCTCCGCCTTGGCCATGTAGCCTATAAGCATGGAGAAGAACGCGCCGGAGCGTGCGCGTATGGTGCGCGCGTCGTTTGATTGCAGCTTAAGCGAGCCTACCTCCAGCATCAGCGCCCATTTTTTTCGCATTGCGTCCATAAGCGCGCTCAGCTCGCCACCCGCTATCGCCGCATGGGACACCAGCACAACGTGCAGCTTGGCGTGCATCTCGTCCCATAACAGTTCGTGCAGCAGGCTTTTCATGGCCTTGTGCGCATCCGTATCGCGCTGCAGCGTTTCCGCCCAGGCAAGCAGCGTATCGCCCATCCAGTCGCCATGGGTGCGCGCCGTGTCCGCAATCAGTTCGTCCTTTGCCGGGTAGTAATAATACAGCGTGCCTTTGGCTATGTCCGCAGCCTTGGCAATATCGTTCAGGCTTGCGCCGTCCGCCCCGCGCTCGGTAAAAAGCCGCGCCGCCGTGGCTATTATAAGGCTCTGTACACTGTCGTAATTTTGCCGTTTGCTCTTCATGCCGCTCCCCCCTTACGCATGACAGCTCATTTGCCCGTATTTATAACGTTTCTCGCCCACGAGCCGGATATAAGTATAGGCAATGCTATAAGGAACTTTATTATATCGGCCGCTTCAACGCAGGCGTATACCCAGCTTACGTCCATATCCGTCCAATAGCACAGCACATACGCAATAGGCACAACCACCACCAGCGTAAATACGCTGTCCAGCAGCAGCGTTATAAACGTTCTTCCGCCGCTCCTTATTGTGAAGTATGATGAATGCGCAAGCGCATGTATCCATAATGTACAGCCCGCGGCAACGAGCATACCGCCCGTCATTTCCCTGACATTCTGCTCAACATTGTATATCAATGGTATAACGTCGCTCAGCGCAACTACCAATATGCCTATCAGCACATGTACCACGAAGGATACGAATATGAGCCGCGCGTCCGTGCGCCGCGCCTCCTCTATATCCCCCGTGCCGAGCTGCTGGCCCACCATTATGGCTATTGCCGAACCCATTGCAAACATTATTATTGCAAAAACCTGCCAAACGGTGCTTGTTATGTTCGTTGCCGCAACAACGTCCAGCCCGCGATAGGAGAAGCACTGGTTCTTAACGGCCATTGCCGTGCTCCAAAGGAACTCGTTCGCCAGCAGCGGCGCGCCCGTTACGGCAATCTTTTTCACAAGCTCCTTAGGTATTTTCAAATTCCTCAGCGCGCCGCGGAAGTAATGATATTTATTGAGCCTTCTGTAAGTGTGTATCAGAATATACGCAATTTCAAGATACCTTGCAATCACCGTGGCTATTGCCGCGCCCTTAACGCCCATTGCCGGCGCGCCGAATTTGCCATATATGAGCGCATAGTTCAGCACGCAGTTGGTAACTATCGAAATTATGCTCGCCTGCATGGGCACTACCGTTTCGCCCGTTTCCCTGAGCGTTGTGCCGTAAGCCTGGCTCAGCATAAACGGCGGCAGCCCCCACAGCATAACATACATATAATCCTTCGCCTGTTCAAGCGTAGCCGCAAGCGTTTCCGCCGTGTTCACCTCTTCATTCAGGTAAAGCCAAATAAGGTTTTCCCCGAACAGGGCAAATACAAGCACAGCCGCAACGGAAATAAGCGTGCCTATTATCATTTTGAACCTGAAGCAGTGCTTAACGCCTTCATCGTCCCCAACGCCGGCATACTGCGCGGAATATATGCTGGGGCCGGAAAGCGAGCCGAATATGCTCAGATTGAATACGAATATAAGCTGATTAACTATAGCAACGCCGGATATGGCCGCGGTTGAAAGCGCGCCCACCATAACGTTGTCCAAAAGGTTTACGAAGCTGGTTATGCCCTGCTGTATAACTATCGGGATCAGCAGCTTAACAACGCTTTGGTAAAAAGCCCTGTCCCCTATAAATGTGCTTTTAATTCGCCCAAGGGCGCCTTTCTTATCCATCGGTATTATTTCCTCGGTTATTTCCTCGTTACGCTTATTTTAATATCCACTCCGTCGGCCCTGTCGCTCTGCTCAACCTCAACCGTCATTCCCGATTCCCTAAGCTGGTTCACGGCCTGATTTATGGTGTTCATGAACAGCCTGTAATCGCGCACTATCCGCATCAGCTTTGGCCGCGGCTTTGCGCCGTCCTGCTTTTCATCATATGCCTTGTTCAGCGTTTTTTCAACCATCTGCTCGGTCTCCTTAACGCTCAGCCCCTTTTCGGCAATCTTTTCCACCGCGTCAAGCCGCTGCTTATCGTCCGTCAGCTTTAGCAGCGCCCTTGCGTGCCGCTCGCTGAGCCGCTTTTCGGTCATGGCGGCCTTCACTTCATCGGAAAGCTTCAAAAGCCTCAGCTTGTTCGCTATGGAGCTTTGGCTTTTGCCAAGGCGGTTGGCCAGTTCCTCCTGCGTAAGGCCGTATGTTTCAAGCAGCTTTTGGTAGCATTGTGCCTCTTCAAGGTAATGCAGATCCTCCCTTTGCAGGTTTTCTATCAGCGCCATCATCGCGCTCGATTCGTCCTCAATATCCTGCTGCACTATGCAGGCCACCTTTTCCATGCCAAGGCTGGTTACGGCCCTTAGCCTGCGCTCCCCGGCAACAAGCTCGTATCCGTCGTCCACCTTCCTCACAAGCAGCGGCTGCAATAAGCCCACCTGCTGGATGGACTGGGCAAGTTCGGCAATGCTCTCCTCGTCAAACGTGGCGCGCGGCTGATAGGGGTTCGGGTGTATGGAAGCTACGTTCACCTCCACAAGCCGTTTTGATCCCTTTGCACCGTCGCTGTTTCTTATAAAGTCGAACACAGGCATAGCTTTTAGCCCTCCTTAATTTCCTTTGCCTTCCGCAAAAAAGCCCATTTTACTGCACGCGCTATTGTAGCAAAAAGCGAGTGCTTCCGTCAATACAATACTATCACAGCGGCATTTTGCCTGCCGTGCCCGCCTTGCGCGGATATGCCTTCGGCGTAGGGGCAAGCTTTTTGGCCGCAATAACATATCTTTCGCCCCATGCGCACGGGTATTCTATAAGCCGCGCGCCAAGGCAAAGCTTATTCATGGCGTTTTGCGCCGCGTCCAGCTCTTCCTTCGCCGCCGCGCCCTTGTACATTATGCTGACGCCGCCCTTTTTAACGAACGGCGCCGTCCATTCCGCAAGCACCCTTGCATTGGCCACGGCGCGGCTCAGCGCCACGTCGTATGCATCCCTGTGCGCGGCCGCGCGGCCCGCGTCCTCGCTGCGCATATGCAGCGTTTTCGCCCTGCCCTCAAGCCCCAATGCGCGTATTACTTCATTCAAAAATATAAGGCGCTTATTAAGGCTGTCCAGCAGCGTAACGGTTATGTCCGGCCGCATTATCATAAGCGGTATGCCGGGAAACCCCGCGCCGGTGCCAACGTCTATGCACTTGGCGTTTTGGGGTATCAGCTCCATTGGCAGCAGCGAATCGGCAAAGTGCTTTTCCGCGACCTCCCGCTCCTCCGTTATGGCGGTCAGGTTCATCTTTTCGTTCCATTCTATCAGCAGTTCATAGTATTTTATGAACTTGTCCGCCTGCTCCTCACTCGCCCCGGGTATAAGGGAAAGTATAAGTTCCTTTGTCATTCGGCCTCCTTGCGGCGCTTGAGCCATATCATTAGCACCGCTATGTCCGCGGGCGATACGCCGCTTATCCTGCTTGCGCGGCCCAGGCTCTCCGGCTGCATTTTGTTTAGCTTCTGCCTTGCTTCAAGCCTAAGCCCTGCAATTTGGGAATAGTCCGTATCTTTAGGCAGAAGCGCGTTTTCCATCTCGCTGAATTTTTCAACGTGCAGCCGCTCCTTTTCAATATAGCCTGCATACCGCTCGTTGAGTTCAACCTGCTCCGCCGCCTCTGCGCTTATATCGTCCACCTTTTCGGGATAGAGCATAACAAGGTCGCTGTATCCTATGCTGCGCCTTCTTAGCAGTTCGCTCAGCTTTATGCCTGTTTTGGGCGGGGTCTCGCCGCGGCTTTCCATAAGCCTTATAAGCTTTTCCTCCGGCGGCACGGATTTTTCAAGCTTTATTCGCGCGTTTGCTATCTCCTGCTGTTTTTTCATCAGCCGCGCGTAGCGTTCGTCCGATATAAGCCCCGTCCGCCTGCCAAGCTCCGTCAGCCGCTCGTCCGCATTGTCCTGCCGCAAAAGCAGCCTGTATTCGGCGCGGGAGGTCATCATGCGGTATGGTTCGTTGGTGCCCTTGCCGGTAAGGTCGTCGCACAGCACGCCTATATATGCATCGGCGCGGGAAAGTATGAGCGGCTCTTCGCCCTTTATCCAAAGCGCGGCGTTAATTCCGGCGTAAAGCCCCTGCGCCGCGGCTTCTTCATAGCCGGAGCTGCCGTTCATCTGCCCCGCGAAGAACAGCCCCGCAACATCGCGGCTCATAAGCGCGTTGCTCAGGGAAAGCGGGTCTATGCAGTCGTACTCTATGGCGTAGCCGTAGCGGGTTATGTGGCAATCCCTCATGCCGGGTATTGTCCTGAGCATATCCCGCTGCACGTCCGCAGGCAGGCTTGTGCTCATGCCCTGAACGTACATTTCGTCCGTGGATAAGCCTTCCGGCTCAATGAAAAGCTGATGCCTGTCCTTGTCCGCAAAGCGCACCAGCTTATCCTCTATGCTTGGGCAATAGCGCGTGCCGGTGGCATGGATAAGGCCGGAATACATGGCGCTTCGGTTTATGTTATCCAGTATCACCTTATGCGTTGCAGCGTTGGTGTAGGTAAGGTAGCACGGCCACTGCACGCGGTAATCCATATCGTGCAAAAACGAAAACGGCCTTGCTGGACTGTCCCCATTCTGTATTTCCATTTCGTCAAAGTCAAGCGTCCGCCCAAGCACGCGCGGCGGCGTGCCGGTTTTGAACCGCCTCAGTTCAAAGCCCAGCTCCCTCAGCGACGCCGACAAGCCCTCCGCGCGGGCAAGGCCGCTCGGCCCCTGCTCCCACACGCGATCGCCTATCAGGATGCGGCTTTTAAGATACACGCCCGTTGCAACCACAACCGCGCGGCACTCTATGCGCTCGCCTTCGCTTTTCGCCCCGCCGGAGAGCCTTATTGCGCTTATGCGGCCGTGCTCGGTCTCTATCGCGGCGCACTCTCCCTGAATAAGGGTAAGCTTTCGCTCCGCCTCCAGCGCGCGTTTCATCCGCTCGTGATAGCGGCGCTTGTCCATCTGCGCGCGTGGGGAATAGACCGCGGGGCCTTTGCCGGTATTGAGCATGCGCATCTGAATAAATTCATCGTCCGCCGCAAGCCCCATTTCCCCGCCAAGGGCGTCTATCTCCCGCACGAGTTGGCCTTTGGACGTGCCGCCTATGGCGGGATTGCATGCCATCATAGCTATTGAATCAAGGTTCAGCGTTATCGTCGCCGTGTTCAGCCCCATTCGCGCGCACGCAAGCGCGGCTTCGCACCCGGCATGGCCCGCGCCAAGTACCACCACATCATAGCCGGCCATTTATTTTTCATCTCCCCCGTCGGTTTTCCGCGCGTCCTTTTTGCTGCGCTCCAATTCGTCGCGGAACTTATCATAATATTGCTTCAATTGCTCTGCCATTGCGCTCTGCGGGCCCATGCTCATAAGGAACTTGGCCTTCTCAAGCCGCTTTTCGCGGTTCACGCGGATATGCTCGCGCAGCTGCTCGTATTTTACCACTATCTGCTTTTCGTCCGCGAAGCGCTTTATCTTGACCAGCAGCGCCGTGGCATTCACCAAATCTATAACGAACACACCGTAGAAAAACCCTATTATGAACGAGAACGCAAGGTTGTTGGAAAGCCAAACGAGCGCGTTTTCAATGCGCGGATGAATAAGGAAATAATATACCGCGCTCAATATAGCCCAGCCCAGCGTGAACTTGGGGCAGATTATGCCCTGTATATTGCCCCATTGCTTGGAATAATCCCAAAGCTTAACATGCAGAAGCTTTATTGAAATAAGCCCGGCAATGTATTCAACCAGCGTTACCGCCGCCGCCATCACGGCGAACAGCGCCGCCTTCCTGAGTGCCGTATTCTCGATTGGTATATATTGTTCCAGCAGCGAAAGCAGGAACAGTACGCACAGGCTGAATCCGTACAAAGGCAAATAGGGTCCCGAAAGGAACCCCGGATTTATCCATTTGCGCTCAGGATTGGCGGAGGAGAAGAAGCGGCGGAACACCACCTCTATCACCCAGCCCGCCATGCTGCCAATAAAGAACAGGAACGCTATCGTGAGAAAAAGGTTCATTCTTCCTCCGTCTCCTCGCCCTTGTCGTGCGGGGCGAGCGCAACGCTTGCAACCTTCGTGCCTTCGTCAACCCTCATCAGCCTTACGCCCTGCGTATTGCGGGAGAACACGCTTATCTTGTCAACCGGCGTGCGGATAACGGTGCCGTCGTCGCGGATCATCATTATGTCCTCATCCCCCGTGCAAACCTTCATGCAGGCAAGCTTGCCCGTCTTTTCGGTTATTGCGTTGGCTATAACGCCCTTGCCGCCGCGGTGGCGCAGCGGGTATTCTTCTTCATCCGTGCGCTTGCCCATGCCCTTTTCGGTTATGGAAAGCACCGTCATGCCCGGCGCTATGAGGTTCACGTCGATCACTTCGTCCCCATCCTCAAGTGTTATGGCTCTTACGCCCGTGGCTGTCCTGCCCATCGACCTTACGTCGCCTTCGTTGAAGCGCAGGCACTTGCCTTCCCGCGTGCCTATGAGCAGATCGTCATCACCCTTTGAAAGCAGCACGCTTATCAGCTCGTCCCCATCTCTAAGGTTCTGGGCAATTATGCCGCCCTTGCGGATGTTGTCAAAGTCGCTCATGGGCGTTTTCTTTATAACGCCGTCCTTCGTGGCAAGCACAAGATATTCGCCTTCCGTATCATTGTCCACGGGGAATACGGCAGTTATCTTCTCCCCGCCCGCAAGCTGCAGCAGGTTCACTATCGCCGTGCCCTTGGCCGTGCGCGAAGCTTCGGGGATGTTGTAGCACTTTATCTTATACGCCCTGCCCGTGTTGGTGAAGAACATTATGTAATTATGCGTGCTCGTCACGAACAGATGCTCCACAAAGTCCTCGTCCCTCGTGGCCTGCGCCATTATGCCCTTGCCGCCGCGGTTCTGCGCCTTGTACGAATCGGCAGCTATGCGCTTAACGTAGCCAAGGTGCGTCATGGTAACGGCCATGTCCTCTTCCTGAATGATATCGTCCAGGTCAATATCGTCCGACGCGGGGGCAATCTCCGTGCGCCTGGGGTCGGCATAGCGGCGCCTTACTTCCAGTATTTCGTCGCGTATTATGCCGCGCAGCTTGTTTTCGTCGGCCAGTATGCTTTCATAATAGGCGGCGGTCTTGGTCAGCTCCGCATGCTCGTCGTTTATCTTGTCCCGCTCAAGTCCGGTCAGCCTTGCAAGGCGCATATCCAGTATCGCCTGCGCCTGCTTTTCGCTCAGCCCGAAGCGTTCGCACAATGCCGTCTTAGCCTCCGCGGAGTTTGCGCTGCGCTTGATAAGCTCAACGATCTCGTCTATATTGTCCAGCGCTATCATCAAGCCTTCCAATATGTGCAGCCTTTCCCTTGCCTTATCAAGGTCGTACTGCGTGCGGCGTGTTACCACGTCCTCCTGGAAGCGCATATAATGATACAGCATCTCCCTAAGGTTGAGCACCTTGGGTTCGCCGTCCACAAGGCAAAGCATTATCACCCCGAACGTATCCTGCATCTGGGTATGCTTATAAAGCTGATTCAGCACAACGTTTGCGTTAACGTCGCGCTTGAGGTCAATTATTATCCTAAGGCCCTTGCGGTCGCTCGCGTCGCGCAGATCGCTTATGCCCTCTATGCGTTTTTCATGCACAAGCTCGGCTATTTTTTCAACCAGCCTTGCCTTGTTCACCTGATACGGTATTTCCGTTACAACTATGCGGCTTTTGCCGTTGCCCGCTTCCTCTATTTCCGCGCGCGCGCGCACCAGTATGCGGCCGCGGCCCGTGCGGTACGCCTGGCGTATGCCGGCGTTGCCCATTATTATGCCGCCGGTGGGGAAGTCCGGCCCGGGCAGGTAGCCCATAAGCTCCTCAACCGTTATTTCCGGATTATCGAGCATGGCGACGTATGCGTCTATTGTTTCGCCCAGATTATGCGGCGGAATATTCGTGGCCATGCCTACCGCTATGCCGCCGGAGCCGTTAACGAGCAGATTTGGATAGCGGCTGGGCAGCACCTTGGGCTGCATGAGCGTTTCGTCGAAGTTCGGCATGAAATCGACCGTGTTTTTGCCTATGTCGGCCATCATTTCGTCCGCCAGCTTGGACATTCGGGCTTCGGTATACCTCATTGCGGCCGCGCCGTCGCCATCCACGCTGCCAAAGTTGCCCTGACCTTCAATGAGCATATAGCGGCTGTTGAAATCCTGCGCAAGCCTTACCATTGCGTCGTAAACGCTGGAATCGCCGTGCGGATGGTATTTACCGAGCACATCGCCCACTATACGCGCGCTTTTATGGAACGGCTTATCGGCCGTGAAGCCCTGCTCGTCCATTGAATAGAGTATGCGCCTGTGTACGGGCTTCAGTCCGTCCCTAACGTCGGGCAGGGCGCGGTTTATAATAACGGCCATGGCGTAGGAAATGAAGGATTTCTTCATTTCGCTCTCCAGATCAAGCGGCCTTATGCGGCTTATCTCGTTTTCGTTCATCGCTTATCTCCTCCCCTGTTAAACGTCCAGATCCACAACAAGCTTGCTGTTGTTTTCTATAAATTCGCGCCTGGGCTCCACCTTATCGCCCATCAGCACGGAGAATATCTCGTCCGCCTTCATCGCGTCCTCAAGATGCACCTGCAGCATAACCCTGCGCTCGGGGTCCATCGTGGTTTCCCAAAGCTGCTCCGGGTTCATTTCGCCCAGGCCCTTGTATCGGTTTATAAGGGGCTTAGGGTCGCGGCCTATGCGCTCAAGTATGCTGTTTAGCTCCTCGTCGTCATAGGCATAGTATATGTTCTTGCCCTTTGTTATTCTGTAAAGCGGGGGCTGCGCAACGTATACATAGCCCTGCTCTATCAGCGGGCGCATATGACGGAAGAAGAACGTGAGCATAAGTATCCTTATGTGGCTGCCGTCAACGTCGGCATCGGTCATGCACACTATTTTATGATACCTGAGCTTGCTGGTATCGAATTCCTCGTCTATGCCCGCGCCGAACGCCGTTATCATGGCGCGTATTTCATTATTGGCAAGTATTTTGTCCATGCGCGTTTTTTCAACGTTTAGTATCTTGCCGCGAAGGGGCAATATCGCCTGATGCGCGGGATCGCGCCCCATCTTTGCGCTGCCGCCTGCGCTGTCGCCCTCAACTATGAATATTTCGCACTTTTCGGGATCCTTCTCCGTGCAGTCGGTCAGCTTGCCGGGCAGACTTGTTGAATCGAGCGCGGTCTTTCTGCGGGTAAGCTCCCTGGCCTTTCGTGCGGCGTCCCTTGCGCGGGCGGCGGTAAGGCACTTGTCCACTATCGCGCGCGCCTCGGTGGGATGCTCTTCAAGGTAAACGCTCATGCCCTCGCTCACCGCGCTGTCCACAAGGCCGCGAATGTACGCATTGCCAAGCTTTGTTTTTGTCTGGCCCTCAAACTGCGGCTCAACGAGCTTAACGCTCACTATCGCGCTGAGTCCTTCGCGTATATCCTCGCCCTTGAGGGCGTCGTCGTTATCCTTGAGTATTTTATATTTGCGCGCATAGTCGTTCAAAACGCGGGTCAGCGCGCTCCTGAAGCCCACCAGATGGCTGCCGCCTTCGCCGGTGTTTATATTGTTGGCAAAGGTGAACACGTTTTCGTTATAATCGTCGTTATATTGCAGCGCAACCTCAACCGTTGCCACCTCCTGCTTTTCGGGTTCGTTGCGGCTTGCGGTTATGTACACGGGCTCCTCGTGCAGAACGGTCTTTTTGCGGTTAAGATGCTTAACGAAGTTGACTATGCCGCCCTCGTAGCAGAAGGAGCGCACGTCGGGCGATTCGGCGCGCTCGTCGCTCACGGTTATCCTCACTCCCGCGTTAAGGAAAGCAAGCTCGCGCATTCTATCCGCCAGAATTTCGAAATTGTAGTTTACCTCGTCAAATATCTTATCGTTGGCAAGGAATGTTATGCTGGTGCCGCTTTCGCCTTCGGGAATGTCCTTTATGGCCTTAACGGGGGCCTTAGGCTCGCCATAGGAATATTCCTGATAATAAAGCTTGCCGTCGCGCTTTACCTCGGCTATCAGCCAGGTTGACAGCGCGTTGACAACGCTCAGGCCCACGCCGTGCAGACCGCCGGAGACCTTATAGCCGCTGCCGCCGAATTTGCCGCCAGCGTGCAGCACCGTAAGCGCAACCTCCAGCGCGCTCTTATGCATCTTTTCATGCATGTCAACGGGTATGCCGCGGCCGTTATCGGTAACGGTAACGGAGTTGTCGCCATGGACTGTAACTTCAATATGGTTGCAGTATCCGCCCATAGCCTCGTCAATGGCGTTATCCACCAGCTCCTTCACCAAATGGTGCAGCCCGTGGAAGTCCGTTGAGCCTATATACATGCCCGGGCGGCGCTTTACCGCCTCCAACCCCTCAAGCACCTGAATTTGAGAGGCATCGTAATCGGTGTGGTTGCTCATTTTCCGTTTTCTCCTTGTTTCAAAAAATCATATCGGCCATCCGGCCGGATCCTTCATTTTCAGTTTTACATCTATTCGCGTGTAAGCGTGCCCGCCGCGCAGCGCCATGCGTTTATGCCCTTCAGCCCCGCTCGCTTTAATCCTTCAAGCGTGGTGCAGGTCAAAAAAGTTTGGCAGTCGCTCATCGCCTCAAGCAGCGCCCGCTGCCGCGGTTCGTCCAGCTCGCTCAAAACATCGTCCAGCAGCAGCACGGGGCTTTCCCCCGTTTCGCCCTTGATAAGCTCCAGCTCGCTCAGCTTCAGGCTCAGCGCGGCCGTTCTCTGCTGGCCCTGGCTTCCGAATACCCTCACGTTCGTGCCGTTCAGGTTAAGCTCCAGCTCGTCCCTGTGCGGGCCTGAACCGGTATATCCGCGGCGAATATCGTCCAAAGCGCCATTATACAGCGCCTCGCTCAGCGCGGCCTCCGCATCCCCGCCGCCCATGCGCTCTATGTCCACGTCCGGGGCATAGCGCACCAGCAGCGCTTCCCTTTCGCCCGAAATCTGCCTGTGCAGCCGGCTTGCTATAAGCCCCAGCCTTTGCACAAACTCCGCCCGCATGCGCATTATCTCCGCGCCCGCTTGGCTAAGCTGCTCATCCCAAATATAAAGCTGCTGCCTGACGGCATTCATGTCCGCCTTGGCGTCCGGCTTCAGCAGGGCGTTGCGCTGCCTGAGTGCGGCGTTATAGCGCTGCAATGTGTAATAATAAGCGGGCCTGAGCTGGCTCAGCTCCATGTCCATGAACCGCCGCCGCTCGGCAGGCGCGCCCTTTACCAGCTCCAAATCCTCCGGCGAGAACATTACCGCGTTCAGCGCGCCCATAAGCTCTCCCGTGCGCTTTGCCATAAGCTTATCTATGAATATCTGCTTGCGTTCGCCGCTTTTAAGCTTTATCTCTATCGTGCGGCCGCCGCTTTTCGCCCGAATGTCCATGCCCACATATCCGCCCGCAAAGCCCGCGCGTATCAGCTCCGCGTCCTTTGCCGTTCTGTGCGAACGCCCGAAGGCGCACAAAAAAATAGCTTCCACCGCGTTGGTCTTGCCCTGCGCGTTCTCTCCGACGATAACGTTCAGGCCGCTGTCCGGGCGGAGCAGAAGCGATTCATAGTTGCGAAAGTCATTCAGTTTCAGCCGCTCAATAAGCATACCTTATTTTATCATATTCACCCCGTTTTCATCAATAGCGTAAAATAAATATAAGAAGAAAAGGGACAGCCAAACACGCGCCGCGGCGGACAAAATGCCCATATTTTCGTCTTTTTTCAAAAAAACCGTGCGAATATTGCAAATAGGTGGTATTATAGTTAAGGTTTTATACTCTTTATTCTATTTCCGGAGGACTCATACCATGGAAAAACCCAAACGCCGCTGGGGCGACCGCAAAGATGGCCGTCTCATACGCGAGCTTGACCCGATGCACTTCATAGTGCCGCTTATCTATCCCAACCGCTGCGATAATGAGGCATATATTTCAGAGCGCATCGATCTGACCAACATAAACGCATACCTTGCCAGGCGCAACGCCACGGAGACGGACTTTCCCTTCACCATGTTCCACATAATCGTGGTAGCGCTGCTCAAGACCATCACGCTCCGCCCGAAGATGAACCGCTTCATAGCCAACAAGAACGTGTATCAGCGCCACGCGATATCCGCGGCATTTGTTGTAAAAAAGCTGTTCAGCGACAACGGGGCAGAGGCCCTTGCCATAGTTTATTCGGACCCCACGGACAATATCGATTCCCTGCGCGCCAAGCTTTTTAAGCAGATATCCTCCTGCCGCAGCGATGCGCTTGACCGTTCGAGCGACAGCATGGATATTTTGAACAAAATGCCGCGCTTCCTGTCCAAATTCTTAGTGTATCTTATAACCAAGCTGGACAAGCACGGCTGGTGCCCGGAATTCCTAATAGGCTCCGACCCGTATTATTCCTCGGCGCTGCTCACCAACCTTGGCTCCATAAAGCTGAAGAGCGGCTATCACCACCTGACCAACTGGGGCACCTGCTCCATATTCTGCGTGGTGGGCGAAAGGAAGAACAATCCCTTCTTCAATCAGGACGGCACGTTTGAAATGCGCGACAGCGTGGATCTCGGCCTTACGATAGACGAGCGAATTGCGGACGGATATTATTACGCCAAAACAGTTCGCCTGTTCAAAACGCTGCTGGAAAATCCGGAGCTGCTGGAGCTTCCCCTGAGCGAGCCTGTTGAATACTGATTTAAGCATACAAAAGCGGGGCCTATACCCCGCTTTTTAGTTACTCAAAATGTTTTCTCAGCTTTGTTGCATCCTTAAATTCAAACTTCCCCTCAAACGCACCGGAGAAGAAGCCTATCAGCGCGCCGTTGACCAATGCGCAAAGCACCGTGCCTATCTTTACCCCTTCAAAATGGCCTAAGCCGAAAAAAGCGAACGACATGCCCACGGCTATAAGGCAGCTTATGCAGTCATACGCGGTCTTTACGCGGTTTATGTTCCGCCCGTATTTGGCCGCAATCTCCTTCACAAACAGCTCGTATACCTCCGGCGCGATATATGTATGGAACAGCAGCGATACGCCCACCGCGCAGCATATTACCCCCGCTGTGAAGCACGTTATGCGCCCCGCCATGCCGCTCACGCCAAGCAGCGCCACTATCGCCATAGAGCCATCGAGCAAAAGGCCGTACAGCCCCGCCGTTATGAACGAGAAAAGATAATATAGCCTGAACCGCCCGAGCACCATTACCATCACTATCAGCAGCGCCGCCTGAAGCGTATATTCCGCCATGCCGAACGTGAAGAACGCAAACGTTTGGCTCAGCTTGAGATGCAATAAATACGCCGGCGCAACTATCATCGATACCCCAAGGTCGCTCGCTTCCATGAGTGCCGCGCTGAACGCGAGCACAATAAGCCCCAATATATAGGCCGCTTCCGTGTAAAACGTTCGCTTTTTCATAAATACCTCCGCCCGTTTCCTCCGGCCCATAAAAAAAGCCCCACAACCGCCGATATGCCGGGCATATTCAGCAGGCTGTGCGGCGAAAAGCGGCAAGCGCCGGAAAAATCCGCAACCGATTTTGTGGCTAAAGTATAGCACAGCGCATTCTCGTCCACAAGGCCGAAAATTTTTTGGCATCAAAATCGGTTATAATTGTTGACAAGCATCGAACTTTGCGCTACAATACATAAGCACGTTCAAGGAACGGCAATGCGCCCATAGCTCAGCGGATAGAGTGCCCGGCTACGAACCGGTAGGTCGCAGGTTCAAATCCTGCTGGGCGCGCCAAGCAAAAAGAGCCACCATTGGTGGTTCTTTTTGTTTGCTTGTATAGCAGGATTTGAAGGGCGGATAAAGTAAACGCGAAGCGTTTACCCGCCCCGGTTTGAGGCGCAGGGGTGAGCTACGCCGCGCGGAGCGCAAGAAGCGAACATACCGATGCCGAAAACCAAATCCTGCTGGGCGCGCCATGAAAAAAGCACTTCATTCGAAGTGCTTTTTTCAAATTAAGCGCACCTTACGGTGCATGAAAAATGAAGCAGGGCTTCGCCCTATGAAGCGCGGCTTCGCCGCACGGAGAGGTACGGGCGCTTCGCTTCACGTTTGCCGACGGCAAACGCTTCATTGCTGGTTTTGCAATTAGATACTGCTGTTGCGCGTGAAATCGCTGCGGTGAATAGTGGTTTTTATTTCACTATCCGCATATGCATAATTTCAATTAATCCCATACAAAACTGAATTTCGATATTCATATTATATCCGCCGTGATTTTATAGAATTGCGGCGGATTTTTTGCATTATTTCTTGCTCGGCGACGGAGAGAATGATATAATAAAGGCGGCGGATCTGCCGAAGGAGGAAAAACGATGCTTCTGAAGAAAACAAAACTGCTTTCTGCGGGGAAACGCGTGGTCGCTTTGGCTGTAACAGCCGTGCTCCTGCTTGCCGTGCCGCTGTCCGGCTGCTCAAAGCAACAGCCGACGCCCACACCCACGCCCACCGAGTCTCAGACTGAGCCTCAAACAAAGTCGGCCGCTCAATTGCAGCTTGAGGAATACATTCAAACGGCCATTCAATGTGTGCGCGAGAACCCGGTCGACGGGTGGTCCTCCGAGATCAGCTATCCGTATGATAAAAGCAATACAGTCTATTCCGAGCTGAGCGACGAGCAAAAGGCTCTGTATGACGAAATGCTGCCCAAAGTGAGGGATATGGAGCCGTTTGAATACTCCGCCGAAAAATACGGCTACGATGTCTTGGATAACGTCCTCATCGCCGCGTCGGTATTATGCAAAGATTACCCTGAGTTTGAGATTTACTTCGACATTGAAGAAGTCGTTGACGGGGATATGACGACGGCGCTGCGCGCGCTGTATTTCCTCCCGAGCGACCCCAATGCAGGCTCCGCCGACAGGGAGAAGGTCAAAAAAGAGGTGCAGACCTTTGAGAATGACAGCGATCTGATTGTCGCGGCCATGCAGAAGGACTTCAGCACCTATGATAAATATCGCTATCTGGCGGCGGTGATCTCGCTTATAACGAATTACGATTATACGCTTGTCGGCGGCAAATCGGCGGCGACCGCCTACGGGGCGATTGAGCTGGGTATGTGCATTTGCCAGGGATATTCAACAGGTTTTGAATATCTTTGCCGCAAGGCCGATCTGTGGTGTGCTCAGGTCAGCGGCGTTTCGCAGGGCGTGTCTCATGCGTGGAATTTGGTCAAGCTCGAGAGCGGCACTTACCATGTTGACGTGACATGGGCGGATGCCGATGACAATAAGCTGCTGGACGCAGGCTGGCAGAGCTATTTTATGCTGACTCAGGATGAAATATTGGTGGATCACGAAATCGACGACGGAACCGTCGCAACGGGGATTTAACTCTTTGAAATTAATACAAATGAATGACAAACAGCAAAAAACTCTTCGGCTCGAATATGGTCATACCGTCCTCACTGAATAAGCTTGTTAAATGAACTAAATAGTTAAAAGAAGCGATTGCGGCTCAAGGCTGCAATCGCTTCTTCTATTAAAACAAACTTTCAATTAAACTGTCGGGTAGCGCCGTATTTTTCAGTTTGTCAAAGATGCTCATGTCTCTTTTCTCCCTGATTTATTTGTTGACATCAGAATTTGCCGCTGCCGCCGCCGTGAGTCGTGCCCGAGGACGAGGTGTGGGTGCTGCTGCCCTCGGAGCTGCTCTCCTTTTTCTTCTCCGTGCGGGTCATGTTGTGATAGAGGAAAAGGTCGGTGCTCTCGGTGACGTTGAGGCTGTCTTTTTTCATGTAGCTGTTCGCCGCCGCCTGTGAATGCACGCTCTTTAGCTTGCCCTTCATTGAGCCGACGATGATAAGCGCCAGCACGACGCCGATAACTACCGAGATCGGCAACCAGATTATCGACAGGCTTTCGCGCGGGAGGCTGCCCTTGTCGTAGGGCGAGCCGCTCCTTGCCTGAGTGATGAATTCGTCGCAAAGGTCGGCGTAGGTGTTGAAAGCAGAGGCATAGTTGCCGTCGGACAGGTCGGACTTCATCTGCCTGCCGATATATTCAATACCTGCGTCGGTGAACGCCGTTATGCCGTAGCCGCAGGTGGATATCGCCCAATCGCGCTCCTCTGCCGAGATGAGGAGCATCAGACCGTCCTTGCTCTGGCCGTAGCCGAAGCTGCTGAATTCATAGACCTCATCGGCGCATTCGGCGGCGGTGTCGCAGTTGCCCAAATTGGTTACGGTGGCGACGGTCACATCCATCTGCTGCCGCAGGCTGATCTCGTCGAGCTTTGCGAGCAGCTCGGCTTCCTCGCTGTCGGTGAGCAGGTTTGCGGCGTCATTTAAGCGGTTGCATTCGCCGACAAAGCCGTCGGAATTCGCCGCAAAGGCGGGAGTGACGGCGCAAAGGCAGAGAATGAGTGCAAATATCATTGCGGTGATTTTCTTTTTCATTTTCAGCCCTCCCTTACAGCAATCCGATGATGTGCAGCAGCCAAACAACGGCGTATGAAGCGGCGCTCAGTGCCGCCGCAAGGCCGATCGTCAGCTTGGTAGCCGCCGATTTGTCTACGGGTAGGTCACCGACGAATTTGCCGGTCTGACCGTTCATAGCGAATGTGTATTTGCCGCCGTTCCAGGTGGTGTTGAGCAGCCATACGGGGTAGAGGGCGTATTTCGCCTTGCCGCCGCGCAGTTGAATACTGCTGCTCTCGGCGGTGACTGTGTCATACCCCTGCACGGTCGAGGCGAACGCCGCCTCGGTCGATTTTTTCACACGCTCGTTGGCTCTTTCGACGCTCTGCTCGGCGTCCACATCGTATTTATCCGCAAGATAGCCCGCCAGATAAGCCGTTTGGAATTCCACGGCGTCGGCGAAATCATACGGCTCGATGGATTCCATCAGATCGTCGGGCATTTTGGAGGAACCGTCCACGGGGACGTGCTCGAAGCCGAGGCTGCCCGCGCGGCGCACGAGGTAATACTCGATGTCCTTGTAGTCGTAATCGTTGTCGCTCCATTCGCGCACCTTGGTCGCCTTGTAGCGCACCTGAGCGTCGGCGTCGGCGTCAAAGAGCCAGAACGGGACATAGACGCCCTTTATCTCGTCAATGTGGTTCTGATCCTTAAAGACCTTCGGCAGCAGGCGTTTGCCCGCCAAATGCTGCATCAGACCCGCTTTTGCCGCTTTTTTATCCAGCTTGAACGGGATAACAAGGTCGGGCTTGAGCGCGCCGGAGAATTGACCCATCATCACGACGGGGTTGCCGCAGAAGGGGCAGGAGGTCGCCGCCGTGTTGCCGTCGCCGACTATTTCTCCGCCGCAGGATTTGCACACATAGGAGCGAAGCCCGTCGGCCTCGCCGTCCTGCCACTGACCGCCGGCGGAGGTCTCCCATTCCATATTGTCCTGCTCGTTCTGTAATCCGTCGTCATAGCTTGACAGCGTTTCCATGTCAAACTCCGTGTCACAGTAGGGGCACTTCATTTTTTGCAGCGTGCTGTCAAAGGCAATAGCGCCACCGCAATTAGGGCATTTATATTCATTCAAAACAGCCAAATAATTCACCTCTCGGTCATATATACGAAGGGCGGGATCGCCGCCCGTCGTGCAAAAGTAATTCGTCAGTTGGTTATATCGCCGTTGTCAAACGGGTCGCCGCATTCGGGGCAGAATTTGGGAGGATTCTTGGGATCCTCGGGCTCCCAGCCGCATTTGTCGCAGCGGTACTGCGGAACGCCTGCGGGCTTCTTTGTGCCGCAGTTAGAGCAGAATTTGCCCTTGTTGACCGTGCCGCAGGAGCACTGCCAGCCGTCGGTGTCGGCGGGCTTCGGCGAGCCGCACTCGGGGCAGAATTTGCCCGTGGCAGTTGCGCCGCATTTGCATTTCCATGCGCCCGCCTGAACGGGCTCCGGCTTCTTTGTGCCGCAGTTCGGGCAGAATTTGCCGCTCACGGTCGCTCCGCATGAGCATTTCCAGCCGTCGGCTGCCGGGGCGGGGGCGGGGGCTGCCTGCTGCTGTTGCTGCTGACCCATCGCGAACAGGTTCTGCGCGTTCATTCCGCCGCCCGCGTTCATCGCCATGCCCATGCCCATGAAGCCGGTCATTGCTCCTGCTTCGTTGGAGGCCGCCGCCTTCATTGCGTCCGCCTGTGCGCCGACGAGGGTCGCCGCCGCCATGGTGGGATCCTTCATAATAGCCGTGCGCTGAGCCTGCTTTATCATCTCGGCGTCTTCCTCGGGCAGCGTGACCGAGCCGAGCGCTATGCTGACCACCTTGAGGCCGCGCAACTCACCCCACTTTGCCGAGAGGGCCGAGTTCATCGCTTCCTCAAGCTCGGTGTTATGGGTGACTATCTGATTCGGGCGCATCTCAAGGTCGGAGAGCCTGCCGAATGCGGGCTGCAATGCGCTGATGAATTCTGTCTTGAGCTGACCGTCCAGCTCGTCGCGGGTGTATTCCTGCTCCACATTGCCGCACACGTTGGTGTAGAAGAGCAGAGGATCGGCTATCTTGTATGAATAAACGCCCGAGCAGCGCACCGAAACATCCACGTCAAGGCCTATCTTTGAGTCCACAACGCGGAACGGAATGGGATTCGGGGTGCCGAATTTGTTATCGATAAGCTCCTTTGTGTTGAAATAGTAGATGCGCTGATCCTTTGCGGTGTCGCCGCCGTAGGTGAAGCGCTTGCCCACCGTTGCGAAGGTCTTTTTGATGCCCTCGCCGAGAGGACCCGAGAATATCGACGGCTCGGACGAGGTGTCGTATGTAAATTCGCCGGGTTCTGCGCAGACCTCGACGACCTTGCCCTGCTCGACGATTATCATGCACTGACCGTCCGCAACGGCGATACCAGAGCCGTTGGAGATTATGTTATCGTTGCCCTTGGTGTTGGAGGAACGGCCGCTCACTCGCTTTTGTCCCTTGGTGACGAGCACCTCTTTAGGCATTGATTCGCAGTAGAAGAATTCCTTCCACTGGTCAGCCAAAGTGCCGCCCAATGCTCCGATTCCTGCTTTTATGAGTCCCATATCAGTCTCTCCTTTGCTGTTTTTTTACGGCTTTTGCAGCCGACAGGGCCTCCTCGCCCGTTACATTGTCATTTTATCATATTCTACGGCAAAATAAAAGAACAAATTATAAATTCGCAGGGAAAATTTCCTCCGCCGCAGAGAAAATTTTTTCTTATGGATTTGCCTGCGGGAAGTTGCTGAATAGTTCAACAACAAACTGTTGCCCGCCTCTTAGGCTCCCTCCTGATGGAGCTGTCCGTAGGACTGAGGGAGTATTTCTTAAAAAGCACAAAGCCCGCAGCCACCTTCGCCTTCTCCTTGAGGAGAAGGTGTCGAGCCTGCGAGACGGATGAGGTGTGCCGCAGGCGGTACGCACATTATCGCAGCATTAAACTATTGCCAACACCTTAAAGAAACTGTCGCATAGCGGCTGAGGGAGAGACGATTTTGCCAAATTTCGCCAAGATTTCGTTTGTCATTTTTGTCATGGATAAAACCGCACTTAAAGCAAAAATTATATAAAATCAGCAAAGCCGCAGTCCCTTGATACACAAGGAACTGCGGCTTTCAGAATCATGTTGTTTGCATTCAATCGTCGCCGAATATTTCATCATATCCGGCCATTTCGTCGACCCAATCAGGGTCATATTTTGAACCGCCCATCTGAGAGTTGCAATGCGGGCAAACGGCATACGGCTTGTCATATACCGCCCCGCAAACGGAGCATTCGTATTCGTCCGCCCTGAATAAATGCGAGTGCTCGATCCAATGTGCCTTACTCATTTCTTCACCCCTATATCCGCTTTGTTTCTTACATAGAAATTATACTCCCCACGGTCAAAAAATGCAAGTGAAATTATAAGCCCGTCATACATTTTTAACGGCCGAATCCGCCGTATTGTTAGAAATCTGTTAGAAAAACAATTATTTAGGCGGGAAAACCGAGTATAAAAAAGACCGCAACCCCTTGATTTACAAGGAATTGCGGTTGGCGCGCTGCAAGGGACTCAGTCGGCTGCGCCGCCTTGCGTGCTCGTCGACCGCCGCTCCGCGGCAGTACCCTCCTCACACTTCGCGCCTAAAGTAACTGATGATTAATTCGAAGTTATGCTTATCGGCGAGATGATTTTTCGCCGAAAGCGCAGTTAATACTGGCTTATGTATTAACGAGCATTTCGGGCGTTAAACGGCGGGAAAGCAGCCGCCTAGAAGCGTGACGGCGACTAATCAGCGGTTACAATAAAGTCCGCCGGACTGTTTTCTTAACGTCGCTCACCCTCTCAGGGTTCGAGTCCCAATTGGTTTACAAACAAAAAAGGAATCGCTTTTGCGATTCCTTTTTCCGTGGCGCGCTGCAAGGGACTCGAACCCCTGACCTTTTGGTTCGTAGATGGTTAAATAGCATTTCACAGAGTTTCACAAAAAGGAAAAAGTGTTTATTTAACTACGATTTCATAAATTGTTCGTTTCATAAACTTTCGCCAAAGCAAAGACCAAGGCACCAAAGTAACGACCAAAAAATGACCCTATTTCTTTCCGAGTCTGGGAAGATTAACGCCGGAGTGCTCTTAAGTAAAATCACTATTCACAAGATCTACGCTCAAGAAAAAAACTAGGGAGATGCCAGCAGCACCCCCCGTACAAAAACTATTGTTTTTTGATATCGTCAGTATTATATGCGGTTTCAATTAAAAAGTCAACAACTTTTTTGAAAAATCTGTAGGAAGATTTTATTATATCTTGATTTTGGAAATAATCTGCGTGTCTTATCATTCTGCCATTGATAAAATCTGCCAATTCGCACAAGCGGTGTTCTTTGACAGGCTCAAACACCACCTCATTATAGAGATAGACGAGTGCAGTAAGTTCATATACCGCTCTTGCAGATAAGGCGCTCTTCCTCTCCGACTTTGATATTGAAGAAATTTTAGATATAAATGCACTTATTTTCTTTGTAGGAAAGGTGCCCCCCTTTCTCAAGTTATGTATCAGGCAATTATTGTGAGCACAGGCGTTACGCAAACTTTTTACTGAATTCAGCACACCTGAGTAATTCTGCATATCAGGATAGGCTTCATAGTAAAATGAGTAAAGCCTCGTAAAATCGCCAAAAGTTATGATTTCCATAAATGCCCAAATAGGGCAATTGATTTCGCATTCGTCAAAGGCATTCGCAGCACTTTCGCTGTTGCCAGTTTTAAAAATGAAATACTTGTTTATAAGATCTCCAACATAGGTCGATCTTGCCTTGTAGAAAATGTCATTCAGGATGTATTTATTACGACTCAAAAAGTCACTAACGATAGAATACCCATCTTCATTGTCATTTACAGTTATATCCGACAACAGCTTCACTTTTAGACTGTGCTCAATGTCTAAGCACATTTTTATCACAATAAAACGAAGATGCATATCGATGGTTGCAAGCTCCGAAAGATATGAGAAATCCAAGTCGATATATTTTCCTATATTGTTACCTTCACGGTACTTTTCATAATTCTTTCGATACGATGCGGTTCTGAAATAATTATTGTGCATCTTCAAGTATTCTGCTTCTTCATCCTCAGACTTTAACTCGCACCGTATATTTTTCTCTTTCATTTTTTCAACAAGCTGCTCAGGGGTCAGTTTTGGAGCTTTTTCTATCATTTACATCGCTTCCTTTAATCAAACAGACTGTCGCTTTAAAACGATTCAAAGTGTCTTTTTTTAAGGTGTCGGGTTTGTAGGAATATTCTTTGAATTACTTCTCATCGCCAGAGACATATTCCATAATATCTCCAGGTTGGCAATTGAGCAATTTGCAGAGCGTGGAAATATTATCCCACGACACCGGCTCCCTATTCCTAAATTTTTGTAGTGTTGCTTCACCGAAAATTTTTTCCTTGCGTATTCTGTAAGTCGAATATCCATGTTCCTTTAGCACACTCAGTACATCGACCTTATAAGTGATCGGCATATCTAACACCCCTTTTATTCTTTCTTGTGTAATTCTCATGAAAAGTTCTTTTTCCATTGCAGACATTATATCAAATTTATGCACCGCCGTCAAGTGTATAAAATAAACAATATATACACCGATATTTTGTGCATATTGTGCATTGACATACACATAAAATCGGTGTATAATATAGTCACAAGGTAAGGAAATGGACACGGCACCGTTAGACTGTGGAAACGTGAAGCTCACAATGTGATCCCAGAAACAAACCTTTTCGTACGATGCCGGGCTTACCAAATCAAAGTGCCCGTGTAATGCAGCAAAGCGCCAACTCCTCAAAGCTAAATAGGTAACCGGAAGCAGGTAGCGTAAGCTGAACCGCACGGGCAGAGAAAGGAAAGAACAACATGAGCACAAATGAATTAACCTCAAAGGTGCGACAATTCAAAGAACTACAAGCCCTCATTGAAGAGGCTCGGGCAGAGGCTGAAACTATCAAAAATGAGTTGAAAACTTATATGCTTGCCACAGGGACTCAGGAAATGACCGTTGACGTATTTAAGCTCCGCTATTCATCGGTAACAAGCAATCGCTTCGATAACGCCTCATTCAAGGCAACCCACAGTGAACTTTATGCTCAATATTGTAAGCCATCAATCACCATGCGCTTCTGCATTACCTAGAGGGCTCAGAATGAGTTGCACATTCTCAGGTGTAAAAGTGCCCACCCAGAACGTTATAACGCTTATTTTAGCGACTGCAGGCAGCGTAAACGCACTTAGCACGGACAGACCCACTCTGAAATATTGAAATCAAGAACAAGGAGCTCTAATCATGGAAAAAATCAGTCGTAAAGCACGAATGAAACTTGCAATAGATGAGGCACGACACTTTAGCTCATGGGAACTTGACATTGAGCAAATGAATAAGATATTGTTAAGCGATGGCCAAAAAGAAATGAATTCGGCAATTATTGAAATGTGTCAATTGCTCGTTGCCATCTCGGAGGATGCATACAGAAAAGGCCTTGAATGCAAGCCATTCTCATGCTTTGTTCCTATTAAAAGAAAAATACGCACTTCAAGCAGCGACAACTGACTAAATGGTTGTTTCCTCAGGCGTTCGGGATTTATCTAAACCCGAACGCTTTCTTTTTTCGCAATTTACATTCCATCCGTGTTGTAAGTGTTCCTTATATCCGCCTTAGACTTTCGGTTGAATTTTAAGATGAGATAGTCCAGATACTCAAAAAATTTATCGTTGTGATCCCAAGATGCAAAGTGTGCCAGTTCATGTAAAAAAACTTGCATTACAAAATCGGCTTTTTCATGTCGGCTCTCTCCGCACTCAAAAGCACTAACATCAATGAGTATGACATGATATGTCTGGCCGTTTTCAACCTCAAACTCTTGATGAATACCGTAAAGTCCCCGATAAGTTTCACTCTTACTCTTCTCGCACCGTATTATCCCAATATAATCAAGCATTTCCCATAAATCTGGAAAGAATACTTTGGTAAAAAGTAGACCAGCATAAAAAATCTTTTTCATCTGAGTGTTCGGGTTTTCTTCAATGAAGCACCCTCTCTCAGACAATGCATCCACTACCTCTTTTTCCTTTTCAAAAAGCATCATACGTTCCCCTTTATTATTTTCTATTGCAATACTCTTCAAATGTTAATTCAACCGAACTGCCGCCGTTTCTCGAGAAGGCGCGAAAACCGCTCCTCCTATAATAGAAAGGTTTTGAGGGACATTGCGTTTCGATAAGCTCCCGTTTAAACTCCTGAAGCACTCTACGATTAGAAGGCTTATACATACTGTGTAGCGCTCTCTCCTCGATTGAAACTACTCTTGATCGTTCCACGCCTCTTAACTCTGCAATTTGATCTAAGGTCATTCCCATATAATAGTGTAATCTCAAGATTTGTGATTGTGCAGGCTGAAGTTCCGCAAGCATTCGATCAAGTTCTTCTCTCAGCTTCCGCACGGTCAATTTCCTCTCGATATTTTCATACTCCCTAAAGGCGTTCTCATCAATAAGAGTATCAAGCAAAGCAATGTCACAATCTTCACTGAACGGTTTATAAATACTAACAAAGTTGTTGTTCAGAGGCTCATTTTGCCGTTTTCTCATCCCGCAAGCCTCGTTCAAGATGTTCCGTATGTGGAAATCTGCATAGGATAAAAGCTTATACTCTTTGCTTGGTTCAAAGGCCTCCACCGTTTTCATTAGAGCAAAAAAACAGCATTGAATCAAATCGTCAAGCTCAACGCCCGAAGCATCACATTTTTTCCTGTGTTTCATATAAAACCCGTTTGCGTGCATTGTGAAAAAGCGCTCTGTTCGCTCCCACAATTCGCCGTATTGCTCCGTGTTTCCCTCTTTAATCCGCAATGCCAGCTCTTCGTTTGTCATAGCCTCACCTGCCCTTAATGCCATGAGGCAGTGAAAAAATTGTATGTACCGAAAATCAAGAACGAAAGCACTTCGATAGCAGTTCTCACATCACGGTATACTGTCCTTTTGTCTACATACTCTGACGCTGCTATTTCCCTTGTGCTTCTGATTTCAGGTGAGAAGTACAATGCATAAAGCACTCTGTAACATCGAAGCTTTTCCGCCTTGCCCGTGCGCTCACACCACGCCTTATAGATATCAAGAACCGATTTCATGTACTTTGTTAGCATTGCCGCCTGTAGCGGAGAGTCCTCTATCGCTTTCAAAATATCCCGAGCCTCTGATAAGCTCCCCACACTCATTTTCGCAAGTGCTTCAGCACAGAATTCACATACCTCCTCTACAGTGCTTTCCGAGTTACATTGTGCCGCCGTCTCAAGCTCTCTGAAATGATATAGCAACAACCGTGTGTTGCGCTTCATTCCATCACTTTTTCTTGCTTCTTTCTTGGTTCGTTCATATTCGAGATACTTTAAGGCTGTTTTTACTCCTTCTGAAACAGCAAGCTCAATTACTTGTTCCTGTGTCAATACTTTCAACATTTTTACCTCTCCCGTGTTGACATTTCACTCACAAAGAAATACTTCTTATTAGCATGGAAAACGAAAACTCTTTTATTTTATTTCTGAACCGTTAAATCTGTAATTTCTTTCAGAACTGCGTGCAACCGACAAGCTGAACTTATTTCCGCACATTTCTTTGATCCGGCTGCCTATTGCTTCGTCAACAGAGCAAACCTCGTCTAAATATCGTTCGGAGCTTATTACTGTAGCAAGTCCTTTGTTGTATCGGTAATTAATGATGTCAAATGCAACGCTACGCTCGGCCTGTGAAATTTTTTCTTTTCGAAAAAAATCATCGAGGTATAGCGCATCAATATTCATCAACCCCTTGACGATTTTCTCCTTTGCCTGCCGATCATCGTTTCCCGATAAAGCAAGGATTGCTTTTATCTTCGTCTCCCATATAAAATAGCGTGTAGGGATCTTTTGCTGCATAATAAGATTTCCGACTATTGCGGAGCAAATATGAGTTTTGCCCGAGCCGCTCTGCCCACCAATAAAAAAGCAGCTGCAACCTGTCTGCTCCGTAAATTGCCGTGCCTTATTCAAAATGGTATGCTGCCAATCATTTGCAGCGCAGAAAGTATCAAATGTCATAGTTCGGAGCTTATCTTCCAGCCCGCTTTCACGAATCATTTTTCTTTCTCTTCTAAGTGCCATACACTCACACTCCTTTACACGCTCCTCACCGTCAGCTACGAAATAAACCACACCCTTATTCCGGCACTTAGGACAATCGTAATCTGGAAGTCGTCCCTGTTTCTCGTTATCGGCTCTGCACTGCATTTCGATATAGCTTCCGCGATCAAACGGCTCTCCTACCGCAATTGAGGCCCCGATAATATCAAATAACCGTTCCATACCGCTCTGATGCTCTGTATCGCTCATCTTTTGCCTCCTTGTTCGTCTCATTGGTATAGTTGCCCTCAAAAACCTTTACCGCATTCGAGGGCTTCAGCAGCCAATCAAATCCGCAGCCTTTCCATTGTCCGTTTCTACCGCTTAAGAAATCACTCTGCTCCGCAAGCTCAAAGAGTCTTTGAAAGCCACCGTATTTGTCTGCAACGGCTTTAAGAGACTTCATCGCCTTGCACCGCCTATCCGTAACCTCACGCACCTTAGGCAAGGAAATGCAGACTTGATTAAATGCGGAAACTATCTCGTCACAGTTGCAATTATTCTCGGCTTTTGTCACGGCTTCTGTTGACGAAATAGTATTATTACTCTGATCTACACTAACCTCACCTAACCTAACCTGTGTGTACGACTTGTATACGTCTTGTATACAGGCCGATTCCGGCAAGTTTTTCTCAAGTGACGCATCCATATCGGTCAGTTTCTTTCGCGGAGAGACCTCTTCATAGGATTTATCATTCTGAACTGTCAATCGGCTCAATTCACCCTGAAAAATCGTCGGCTTATATCTGTCGCGCTGTATGTAGTTGTGCATCTTCCAATGCTTAATAACTATTATTCCACTCTCGAAAACGAGAATAAAGCGTTTCGCAATAAGAAGCTTGCAGTCGTCATCAGATGCCCCTATCATCCGCAAAATTTTTCGAGGATTATTCACAAACCCATCGTCATCCGCCCTCATTGCAAGGTGAAAATACAAGGCCTGAGAGGTCAACGGCATATCAAGAAATATGTCGCTGTCGATTATTGCTTTTGTAAACATTCTGCGCTCAGCCATCTGATTCTATCCCCTCATAATCCCTGAGTGCCTTTTTAGCGGCTCTCAGAGTATAAAAATGGCTTCTCGCCGTACGCTCAGTTCTACGAATATACCGCTCAACCTCAAGCCTGTCTCCTGGGAAATAATAGCCTGCTGTATCTGAAAGAATGCAAACTCCTGACCGACGTATCACTTCAACGGCTTTCCGCACCTCACGCTCATTAATTTTAATACGTTTAACAATTTCACAGCGCGACAAAGCATTTTCTTTACCGTAACGCAAAACAGACAGTATTGTGCAATACGGCTCGAGTGTCCATAAGTCGGTCTCTGTCAGCTCTCTTTGCTTCATATTCTTGCCCTCCTCTCGTCAATACGTCTGATGTTGCCGCTCAAATCTGCGCTCTCTCTTTCCGGCTCTTCAAGCACTGCAAGGAGCTTATCAAAGTTGATAAGTCGTTTGCTTCCCACCATAACAGCTGGAATCTGACCTGTGCTAACCATTCGACGAACTGCACGCAGCGTCACAGCGGAGGACGAATCTAACTCGTGCAGAAGCCTGACCGCTTCGGGTATGGTTCGCATTCGTGGAATATTGTTCATTATTTCTCCTCCTTTAGTTCGGCTATAATCGCCTTGATCTTGCTTTTTTCTTCAGTCGTAAGTTCTTTTCTAAGCTTGCGGCTGAAATTTCCGTCAGTAATGCAGAGTCTTTCTGCTATTTGCCAAAGTTTAACCCCTGCATTTGACGCTTCGGATCTAATGTCAAGATTATTCATTACCTCACCCTTTCAAAAATTGTTGTTGACATCGCTGATTTGTTATGATATGATTATAACATAACAACAACAGAAAGTCAACCTATTTGCTATCTCGCTGTTGACAGATATCAAATTTGCTATTTTAAGGAGGCCTTTTTTTGAATGATCTAACAAAAAAACGTATCGGCAAAAGAATTAACGAGTTATTAGCAGAAAATGAAATAATGCAAAAGGAGCTTGCCGAGCATATTGGCGTAACTGCCAATACGGTTTCTTATTACTTAAGCGGTGAAAGATGTCCCGATATCGAAAAGCTGATTGAAATCGCAAAATATTTCGGTGTCACCTCTGATTATTTGCTCGGCATTTCGGATATAAAGACTATAAATACAGATCTCAGAGGGGTCTGCGAATATACAAGATTGAGCGAGACGGCAGTTGAGGTGCTTCACTATAATCTAGGGCAACAATTTCAATTCACCTCAAGCGATGATTACAGTGGAGTGCTTGCCGAGACAGTAAGCCTAATGATCGAAGATTATTATGAAACCCCCGGAACCACAGACAGCCTCTTATCTGTGTTGATTTCATATCCTTATGATTTCGATCTACAGTCAGGAGACGGCCAACAAGTTGTAGATGCAATTAATAATTTTTTCAATTATCATTCAGTTTTTGTTCCTTGTAACAATTTATCAAAAATTTTCGAAAAAATTTATATAGAACAACTTGAATTATCTGTAAAAAGGTTTAAGAATTATGTGTTAAGAAGGTGCCGCCATGTCAACGATAACTAAAAGAGGTAATGCCTATCGCATCAGGGTTTCGGTGGGATATGACATTGAAGGCAAGCAAACCATGAAGTCCATGACATGGAAGCCCGCTTCTGACATGACCCCAAAGCAGATAAAAAAGGAACTTAACCGTCAAGCCGTTATGTTTGAGGAAAAGGTCAAAAGTGGCTTATATATCGGCTCCGATATCAGATTTGCCGACTTTGCAGAGCGTTGGATGAATGAATACGCGGTGAAGCAATTGAGGGCAAAAACAATAGCACAGTATAAAGCTCTGCTACCCCGCATAAACACTGCTATGGGGCATCTGAGGCTTGATAGAATACAACCGCATCATTTGCTGTCCTTTTATGATAATCTCTCAGAGAACGGAATCAGGCTTGACACAAAGTACACTTGCATCGTAAACCTCAAAGAGCTTATCAAAAGCCGAAATTTGACCTTTAATCAAATCGCTTCTATTTGCGGTATATCAGAGCAAAGTGTTTCATCCGCTGCAAAAGGTAACCACATATCCCAGAAAACCGCCGAAGCGATAAGCTCCGCTTTAGATGTTAAAACTGATAAAATATTCAGAACTATAGACAACGAAAGGCGACTTTCCGGCAAGACTATACAACATTATCACCGCCTCATTTCTTCAATCATGAGCACCGCTGTTCAATGGCAGATTATAGGTTCCAATCCCTGCAGCAGAGTAAAGCCACCCAAAGCAGAACACAGGGAAGCAGAATATCTCGATGAGTTCCAGGCTTTTGAACTTCTCCGCTGTCTTGAAAATGAGCCGATAACTTATAAAACATTGTTCACCTTGATTCTATATTCAGGCATGCGCAGGGGCGAAGCATGCGGCTTAGAGTGGTCTGATATTGACCTTGTCAGTGGGGTAGTGGATATAAACAAATCGAGCCTATATCTTCCGCAAAAAGGAATATACGATGACGATACCAAGAATGCGGCATCACGAAGAGTCATTAAGCTCCCCTCTCCCGCTGTTTCCGCTCTAAAAGCATTAAAGACCTACCAATACTCAGAACGTCTGCGGCTCGGCGACCAGTGGCATAATACGAATAAAGTCTTTACTGCATGGAACGGCAAGCCAATTCATCCCGACACCGTTACTGGTTGGTTCAAAAAATTCACCGAGCGGCACAATTTGCCGCCCATCCATGTCCACAGTCTGCGCCATACAAATGCAACGCTGTTGATATTTAATGGCATGGATATCAAAACAGTGTCGCATAGGCTCGGTCATGCTGATGTAGCGACAACAGGCAATATTTACACACATGCGATTAAAACAGCTGATGAAAGAGCCGCCGAAGCCCTTACCGATATTTTCAGCGGCAAAAAGGCAAAAAACGCATAAAAATTAGCTCTGTAATTCCTTAAAAGAATTGCAGAGCTTTTCTGATAATTTGCCGTTTTTAGTACAACAAAGACCAAATAACGACCTAAAGAAAAGAACTCAATCGGTTCTGACATCGAAATCAAGATAAAGAAAAAGCCTCAAACCGTTGTTGCACAACAATTTAAGGCTTGGCGCGCTGCAAGGGACTCGAACCCCTGACCTTTTGGTTCGTAGCCAAACACTCTATCCAGCTGAGCTAGCAGCGCATATGCAATCATTCCTGATTGCCAAAGTATAGTAACACATTCCGCGGCAAAAATCAATACCTATTTCAAAAAATTTTGAAATTTCGGCGGCGGCTGCACAAGTGCCGGGCAAACGATCGGCATTATTTATGATTTTGAACGCTGCAGGCGGTCAGCGGGAGTGCGATATTTATTAAGCAAGGGCAGAAGAATCGTGAAGATAAATATTTTGATTGCATTTCGGTCTGTCTCTCCCTCGGTCTTTCTCGGTTTGATCCTATGAACTTGCGCCGCAGGTGGAATACTTGCTTTCAAGCAAAAACTCCCTCAATCCTGCGGACAGCTCCCTCGAGAGGGAGCCTAAGAGGCGGGCAACAGTTTAATGCTGCGGCATCGTGCAGATTTAGGCGGGCGAACGCAGTTCGCCCCTAACGGCGTTCAATTTACGTTTGCTTGCACTTTTGTATGCCATGTTGCCCTTGACAGAGGACGCCGTTCCCTACAATGTCGCTGAAAGATTGCGGCTTCTTTTGCCTTCCGTTACACAAGGGAGCCTTTAAAGTGCGTGGATTTCGGATTTTACGGATACGGCGTGAATAAATTTTGGGCAAAAAGTGCTTTTTGTGTGTAATTCCGTTATTCATAGATAAAGGAAAGACAACAGCATTTGCGCTCGCTTGAAATTACCAAAACTCACGTCTCAAATCATTTTATTGAGTCTCAGTAGCTTATACGGCAATTTACGACGGGATTCTGCGTTTTTCGTGCTCCGGAACGGTCAAATATGATGATTTCTGATTAATTTTACAAATAAAATGCAAAATTCTTCTTCATTTTGGATTAATTATAGGTTTACAAATAAAAAGAAAAGTGTTAATATATGCAGTGGTGTATTTTAATCACTTTTTTACTCAGCACACTATTTTAGGAGGAAAAAGACTATGGCAAGAAAAATGAAGACCATGGACGGTAACAACGCTGCGGCATATGTGTCCTATGCGTTCACGGAAGTTGCCGGTATCTACCCGATAACTCCGTCCAGCCCCATGGCAGACTACGTTGACCAGTGGTCGGCGCAGGGTCTCAAGAATATCTTCGGCACCACCGTTAAGGTTGCCGAGATGCAGTCGGAGGCAGGCGCAGCCGGCACCGTTCACGGTTCGCTCGCAGCCGGTGCTCTCACCACTACTTACACTGCATCCCAGGGCCTTCTGCTCATGATACCCAATATGTATAAAATCGCCGGTGAGCTTCTCCCCAGCGTTTTCCACGTATCGGCTCGCTGCGTTGCTTCCCACGCACTTAACATTTTCGGCGATCATTCCGATGTTTACGCCTGCCGTCAGACCGGCTTTGCAATGCTTGCAGAGACCAACCCGCAGGAAGTTATGGATCTCGGCGCTGTTGCTCACCTTGCAGCGATCAAGGGCAGAGTTCCCTTCATCAACTTCTTCGACGGCTTCCGCACCTCTCACGAGATCCAGAAGATCCAGATCTGGGACTATGAGGATCTCAAGGAAATGTGCGATATGGACGCTGTTGAGGCTTTCCGCAAGAGAGCTCTCAACCCCGAGCGCCCCGTAATGCGCGGCTCTCACGAGAACGGCGATATCTTCTTCCAGCATCGTGAGGCTTGCAACTCCTACTACGACGCTCTGCCCGCAGTCGTTGAGGAATACATGAACAAGGTCAACGCCAAGCTCGGCACCGACTACAAGCTCTTCAACTACTACGGCGCTCCCGACGCTGAGAATGTCATCGTAGCAATGGGCTCCATCTGCGATGTTGCAGAGGAAGTTATCGACTACCTCACCGCTAAGGGCGAGAAGGTCGGCCTTGTCAAGGTTCGCCTTTACAGACCGTTCTCCGCTGAGAAGCTCGTTGAAGCTATCCCCGCGACCTGCAAGAAGCTCGCTGTTCTTGACAGGACCAAAGAGCCCGGCTCACTCGGCGAGCCCCTGTTCCTTGACGTTGTCGCAGCTCTCGCAGCTACCGGCAGAAGCGATATCAAGGTCATCGGCGGCCGTTACGGTCTCGGTTCAAAGGATACTCCGCCCGCAAGCGTATTCGCAGTTTATGACGAGCTTGCCAAGGACGCTCCCAAGGCTCACTTCACCATCGGCATCAACGACGATGTTACCTATCTCTCACTCGAAGAGAAGGAAGCTCCCAACACCGCAGCCGAAGGCACCATCGAGTGCAAGTTCTGGGGCCTCGGCGGCGACGGCACCGTTGGCGCCAACAAGAACTCCATCAAGATCATCGGC
>ENA-ORPK01000392-ORPK01000392.1-human-gut-metagenome-genome-assembly--contig:-NODE-392-length-41725-cov-4.207151_pt1 | contig 41725 bp, 39 predicted proteins | sample MGYA00242139_ERZ509068 | MGnify/ENA primary metagenome ERZ509068 (study PRJEB26280, sample SAMEA2338687) | human gut metagenome | biome: human gut; feature: human-associated habitat; material: faeces...
AAAGAAGATTGCCGTTCACAAAATTCCACGCGATTTCCCACTGCAGGAAAAAGGGCGTGCGCCCGACATCCACCCACTGCGTCAGGCAGACGCCGTTTCCTTTGAATCCGGAAACATATTCGTGGAACAGGTACGGATAGAGCGGGACCGGGCTTCCGCCCGCGCCCCACGCAAGGTTGCTGCGCAGGTCATTCAGACGGCATGTGCCGATGTACGGTTCCGCCGCCGCATTTTCGCAGCCGAGAACGGTGTGCCCCGCCGCCTCCTGCGCTTTGCGCAGCAGCTCGCGCATGGCGTCGGTCTGCCACGCTCCGGGAAGCGCGGGGTGCCCGTGCGTCTTCGAATAGCAGAGCGGTGATGCGCATCCCTGATTCTGGTCGAAGTACTGAAGGTAATCCACGCCGCATTCCGCCGCCGCGCGAATCTCATGCCGGACGACAGCCGCGGTGAACGGACGCTCCGGACAGAGATCGTGTCCCAGACGCGTTCCGTGCGCGCCGTTGCAGACTCTGGAATAGAGCTCGCCATGCGGACCCGCACAGACTTCCCGGTCCAGATGTTTCTCTTCGAATTCCGCACGACGGTCGTAAGAGGTGTCAATCATGCTCTTCTGAGTCCAGGCGATGCCGGAACCGTAAAGACCGACGGTATCTCCCGCCGCATGCAGAGCATCGGCGTAGTCGCGGAGTTTCGCTCCCCCGCCATAGGGCGGCCAGATGTACGGGGGCGCCCAGGGGGCGGTTCCTTCCCAGTGCATGATCAGCGCCATCAGCGGATTGCGCCACGCGGCGCGGTAACGCTCCACGACCGGAAGCGCGCTTGTGTAGGGGAAATATTCGTTTTCCGGCATCGCCCCCGTGTCGAGCCCCTTCCCGCGCACCGGATAGATCAGCAGAACCGGAGATTTCGCCAGCCACGAAATCATGCGGTCTTCGAGTTTTCCGGGAAGCGTGCGGTCATGGGATTCCATCCACGCGCGGTAAATCTCCGCCGCATCCTCCCAGCCGCCACGAAAACCGGCTGTCACGGTCTCGTATGCAACGGAATCAGCTCCGCCGGTGAAGTGCTGAAGGAGAGTAACCGCGGCGCCGGAATCATCCGGCATGAAGTCAATGGTCTTCGGAAAATGCGCGGCGTCGCGGCAACCGATGAAGAGTCCGCCGCCCTGTGCCAGATACGCCTCGAACTGCACCGCCGCGGGCCCCGGATAGAAACCGGAAAGTCCCGTCATGGGATACTCTGATTTTTCGCACCGGAAATCCGCGTTCTTTTCCCGGATGCGCAGGTCGTCGATCAGCGTCCCCTCCGCAAACGGAAGCAGATACCGTCCGTCGTGAAAACGGCAGAGACGGATGCGCGGGAAGTCGATCCATTCCACTTTGAAATCACCGGTTCCCGGATGAACCGTGATGTTCCACACGGTTTCACCTCCGCGGACTTCCGCCGTCGCATCGACCGTGGTTCCGGGAGAGGGTTCACACGCATCGAAATGCAGTGCATGAACAGCTCCCTCCGTTTTCACGGAAACGGAGGCGAAATCGTCCGTTCCGAGCGGGAGGGCGTTCCCGATGAAATCGCGAAGCTGAATCTCGAAAATGCCGCAAGGTTCCGGCGCGGCGAATTCCGTTCCGCAATAACGCAGGGAAACGACCTCCCCGCGTTCATTGAATTCCGGAACGATTTTTTCTTGTTTTACCATATTCGGCTGCTCCTTTTCTGTTTCGCATATATTATAGAACAGAAAAGCGATTCCGACAAGGCACGATTCGCTAAAAGAATGTAACGATCCGCTGAAACTGAACTGTTTTACACATTTCCCCGTTGTTCTTTCCGGTATTGCACCGGAGTGATTCCGACTTCGCGCCGGAAAAGTTTGATCATGTAGTTCGCGGAGCAGAAACCGCAGAGTCCGGATATTTCACCGATGGAGTAATCGGTCATCATGAGATAGTCGCGGACCTTCAGAAGACGCACTTTAAGCAGGTATTCCATCGGGGAAACGCCGGTTGCCGTGCGGAATTTTTTCGTGTAGGACGGCACGCTCATTCCGGAAAGCTTCGCCAGCCCGCTGAGAGTGAACGCGCGTTCAGGCCGTCCCTCCATCATGCTGATGGATTCGAGAACGCCGAAACTGTTTTCCCCGAGTTCCGCCCCCTTTGCACGCTTCCGGAGCGCGGGGATGAGGAATTCCAGGAAAAGCGCGGTCTCGACCGTTTCAAAGCAGTCGCCCCGGCGGTTCTCCTCCAGAATCGCGCGGTCAAGACATTTCGCTGCGGCTGTCCGTTCGACCGGAGCAAGATGAAGCTGGCGCTCCGGCGTTCCGTTCCGCTCAAACAGGATTTTCCATCCCGGCAGTTTTTTCAGTTCCGGATACGGCGCGAGCAGACCTCTGTGCAGATAGAGGTTGTAGAGCACCATGTTCCGCCCCTCCCGGAACTCGTGGCTTTCGCCTTCCAGGACGGAAAAGAGATCTCCCTGAATGAGGCCCTCGTGCCGCGTCCGGTGTAGGAATGCAGAGCGCACCCTTCCGCGACGAACGCCAGTTCAATGAAGTTGTGCGAATGATACGGCACGCTCTGCATCTGCCGGTCCTTCACGATCTTCAGAGGAAATCCCGGCGTCATCCCGACATCCTGTTCAGTAAAGACATGCACGACTTTATTCTTCATCAAAAACTCCCGTCAGACCTGACTTTTTCCTGCGAACTCTTCTGTAATCTACTTTTGATTGCAGGGAATGTCAAGCAGGTTCCGTTCTTTTGTCCGCCGTCGTCAAGGCGTCCGGCCTCCGGATTGACACGATTTTTCAAACGATCCGGCAAGGAAAAGCGTATAAAATCTAAAACTCCGTATTGACAAACCGTCAAGCGGATGATATATTACCGGACAAAGAAAAGTATTCAGCTGTTTAACCTTTAAACAAGAAGGAAGGAAAAAAAATGGCTATCAAAGTTGGAATTAACGGATTCGGAAGAATCGGCCGCATGGTTTTCCGCGCCGCAGTGGAAAACTTCTCCAAGGACATCGAAATCGTCGGAATCAACGACCTTCTCGATCCCGAGTACCTCGCTTACATGCTGAAGTACGACTCCGTCCACGGCATCTTCAACCACGACATCAAAGTTGAAGGCAACTTCATGATCGTCGACGGCCAGAAGATCCGCCTCACCGCTGAAAAGGATCCCACCCAGCTCAAGTGGAACGAAGTCGGTGCCGACGTTGTCGTCGAATCCACCGGCATCCATCAAGGCGAGTGCGACGGGGAGCCCGTGCCAGGTTCTGGAGACAAGTTGCGCCAATTCGGCGGTGGAGTTGGCCACGCCCGCCGCAAGCCCCCAGGAGTTTCCCTGCTCGTCCCAGCCACGGACTGCGTATACGTAGTATTTCGCGCCCGCAAGTTGCGCAGCCTGCTGGTCAATGCCAGCCGTCACGATAGAGAGCCGCGCGTCCAAATCCGGCGGGTCGGCCTTCTGGTGGCTCTTCAGCACGTCGGGAATGGAAATCGACAGGTCGCCAGCCCGGGTGTGCTTGTAGGGCATCCCAAGGACGGTGTTGTATAGGAACCGGCGGCCGTTGGCGTCGATGGCGTCCTCCTGCTTCTCGGCAATCTGCAGCCATGTCCACACCCAGGGGTTGGCAAGCGCCCCCGCCTGGAATGAGAGGTGGTGGCTCGATTCGTTGGCGTGGATGTAGCGGCCCCGGCGGTTCATCTCGACGGCGTCCTCGAATACATGGGGATGCCCGCAGGAGGGGCAGATCCACCGGATGGAGTCCTCGATTATGTCGCCTTCCTCGGTCTTCTGCCATTGCAGACCGGCGTATGTGCCGTCGGGCTTCGGATATGCCAGGCGGTTGGCCGGAGAAAGCGACCCGCACTGGAGGCACTTGAGATGCCAGACGCCACGAGAGCCCTTCTGGTAGTTGGTGTTGATGGTGCCGCCATGCGTGGTGGGTGAACTGGTCACGATAAGCAGACGCTCCTTGTAGGTCTGCATGCGAAGACGCAAGGATCGCACCTGGTCCACATTCTGGGCGTTCTCGTCGTTCTCGTCGGCCTTCTCGACCTTGATGAAGTCGGCCTCGTCGATTGCCCCCCAGTTAGCGGTGTAGTTGATAAGCTGGGTCGTGCCACCCAGGAAGTAGACGATGCTCCGTGCCGACGGCAGGTGGTATGAGTCCTTCCGGCGGCCTCCGGGGACGGCGAGGTCGGCGCGGAGGTTCGGAAGCGTCCGGAGCAGGGGCAGGACGCTGTCCTTGTTCGTGCGCATCGCCATCACTTCGGAGGGGTAGACGATCAGGCCGTTGCAGCCGCCGTCGAAGAGCCGCTTGAGCAGGGAGAACCGCCAGATTGTGGACTTTCCAAGGCGCTGGCCCCACATCAGGGTGATTTCATCCACGCCGGGCTTCTCGGTCGCCGCCAGGGGTTCGGCCTGGTAGGGATAGAGGTTTACCAGTCCATGCTGCGCACCCGTCGAGTCGAAGCCCATGTCGATGTGGGAGGCAACCCATCCGCAGATGTGCAGACGGGGCTTCGTCCCTGCACGGTCGAAGAGCGCCGCCTGCGCAAAGCGCTCGACCTGCTCGTTGACTTTGATTAACGCCCGGCTAATCATCTCCAGTGTCCAGTAGGTCATCGTCTGACAGGTCAAGGTCGTCAAGCCGGATGTTCTTGAGGTTCGCCGCGAATTTGAGCACTGCGGCGTTCGCCTGGGAGTCTTCGGCAATGCTGCGCTGGAGGTCCATCAGCGCAGACTCCATCGCCCCAAGTATCCGGAGCGCCATGTCCTTTCCGAACTGAAGACGCCACGAGAGGACTTTCTGCTTGGTGTTCTCGACCTGCCAATATTTCGCGCTGCGTTCCAGGTCCTTGCTTTCGCCCTGGCCTGTCTTCCGGCCGCGAAGTTCTCGGATGGCCGCCTGGACCGATGCCTTGAGAGGGTATTTCCCGCCTTCTCCCTTCTCCAGACGGCGGTTGTCGGTCATCCGGGTGATTGCAGACGGGGTGACGCAAAGCCATTCGGCCAGCTCCGAACCGCTGACCATCATCTCGCTCTCCATGCCAGGGAGCATGTTTGTATCTGACGCTTTCATACTTAATATACGGAAGCGCGTTTTTTGACTGGAAATTGTCCTGCGCCCCAGGTGTAGTCAAACAAACCGCCCCTCCCAGCCCATCCAGCGTCCGGTTGTTTGACTTGCTGAAAAATCCCGCCCGGGGAGAAATGATCCGCGCCGGCGGCACACCTCGTTCGATGCCGGGGGGGGTCTGGAAAGAACCTATGGGGGGGCGGCGGTCGGGAGGGGAGCGGAGCCCCACGTTCCGTGTACGAAAAGAAAAATAGATACCTAGTCTCTAATGTCGGCGCGCGCGGATGTTCGCCCGCGCGTGGAAACCAGCCCGAAAAAGACCGAAAACAGGGCAAAAAGGCCAAATGTAAATATTTGGTAGTTTTGAAAAAATATGGCGAATTTGGCACTTTTATAGCAAATTTATATTCGTTAGTTCGTTTGCAAGTATCTGGAAATACGGTTTTTACATATTTTTAGTGCCAAAAAATTTATAAGATGCTTGAATGTAGGATGTTACATATTTTTGGAGGGTTTTATATAGGTAACAAAAAAACGCTTGTTACCTTTGTTACCGCATAAAAAAAAGCGACCGGCATGGAACCGGTCGCATGGTCGTTCGGAGATGGCTGGCAGGGTCTAGAAGATCGGGTCGGCGTCTGCGTCGAATCTACGGCAGACTTCCTCAAAGACATAGATATGCTTGCCCGAAGATTTTATATGTTTCGGCCTCCTGCCGAAGACGCGCAGCACGTGCTGGTTGAACAAGGCCACGCTGCGCTTGCGGTAGCCATGCTCGAACATATAGTTCGAGTACTTCTTGTACATGTCGTCGCAGGAAGTCCATCCGCCCTGCTGGAGCTCGTAGTTGTCAAGCAGCCACTGCTGGTCTGGGTCGCATGCCTGCCTGTGGACGCCCTTTGCGTCCAATGCCTCCTGCGATTCCGGGAAGCGGTTGAGAGTAAGAAGTTCCCCGAGGGCTGGAAGGAGCCGGTTGACGATTCCCGGGCACTCCGCCTTGAGCTTCTCCGGCATCAGCTTGTCTTCCCGGTCGGTGTCCCGGAAGCGCTGCCGGAAGGGGATGGCGCGGAGGCGGTCCCAGATCGCCTCCGAAGCCGCGGAGAATGACGGAAGCGCGTTTGCAGCGAAAAGGTGGCGGGCTATGCACGGGGCGGTCACGACGTCCTGGTGCTTGCGCTGGACCTGGACCACGCCGCCGGAGACCGTGTCCTTGAACTGGCCGTCAAGGATGTACCAGATCTTGCCGAAGGGGTCGTTTGTGTTCTGGTCTCCCACGATGTTGGCCAGCCGTTCGGTCAGCTGCCAGAGCGCAAACTTGTCGTCGAACTCCTCCAGCCGCAGGGCGCAGCGGTTGAAGTCAGCCAGGAGGAACTGCACGACCTGGATGTATGTGGACTTGCCGCATCCGGCGCCGCCGAAGAGCCAGGCGAAGACATTGTATCTTGTGACGGGCACCAGCAGGAGCGCGGTATACATCAGAAGCATCCGGCGCGTCTCCGGGTCGGGCTGGACCTCCACAAGGAAGCGGTCGAATGTCGGACAGGTCGCCGTGGGGTCGAAGTCGTAGCAGAGGGCGTTGGTGGTGAAGAGGTCGGGCGCATTGTCACGCACGAACTCCGACTCCGGCGGCGCCGCCTCGCCGCAGATTTCAGCCCACCGCGCCCGGGCGGCCATCTCGATGTTGACGGCCTTGTTGCGGAAGGGCATCCAGCCAAGCGCAGAACTGCCGGTGCCGACCCAGAAGGGCAGCGGAGGGTCGCGGTGGAAGGAACAGAAATTGACGCTCTGCAAATTTGCCAGGACTTCGTTAGCCGACTTCAGACCAGGACGGACATGGAACTCGACGCCGCGATCCTGGAGGAAGCCCTGGAGACGCCCCCGGAGCATGGCGTCCGGCATGCGCTCGTAGTGGTGCTCCCAGTACTCGTACCACATGCCCTTGTAGTAGCGAACCTCCGGCAGACCGCCCGCCCCCGCAAGCGTCCGGAAGTACGCACCGGCGCATCCGGCGTAATCCGCCTGGGGACGCCCCCCCTGGGACTCCGGCGTGGCCTCCTTCGCCTTCTCTTCCTTCCGGCGGCGAAGCTCGGCGATTTCGGAAGGCTCCTGGAACTGCCCGAAGGGAACGGCACGCCCCAGCGCTTCCCGCATCCTGGCCACGAACTCCTCCTGGGTCCCGCACTGCGCCAGAAGCCCGGAGGGATCCTTCGCCGGAAGCGGAATGGAGTAGAGGCGAAGCCGACCCTGGAACTGCGAATCCTGCTCCTTCAGCCAGTCCATCAGGTGCATCCCGCCGTCATCCGCCTCGATGTTGACATAGACGCTCCCATACTGCATCAGCGCCGCCAGGGTGTCCGGACGCTTCAGCACGGTATTGGCGCCCGGAAGCCCAAGCGCCGGGAATCCGCCCTGCCAAAGGGTCTGCGCATCGCTTTCGCCTTCGACAAGGCATGTCCATGTCTTGTCCTGGGGCTGCCTCCATAGCCCGTAGAGGCAAAGGCGGTTCTCGCCACGCGCCCATTTGAACTTGCCGTCTCCGGAGATTGCGTAGCGCTCGCGCATCGCGACCCGCCGCCCCGTCTCGTCAAAGTACGGGATGTCAACCTTGCTCGTCGGCGGTGCATGGTGCTTCAGCACCCTCGCGCCGTTTGCGCATCCGCACTCCTTGAGAAGCGCAAGGTCGAGCTTCTTTGCGGCTGCATACTCCTCCATGGTGAGGCCGCGGGGCAGGACGGGTTCCTTGCGCCGGAGAGGTTCGTCGAAGAGGTCTTTCATCTCAAGCCCTGCCGACGATATGATGGAGGGGGTTTCGCACCCGGCGAAGCACTTCATGAGCCACTTGCCGTCCTTGTGGCTGATTCCCAGGCTGGCGTTCTTGTCGTCGTGCGCGGGGCATCTTGCGCTCCAGCAGTTCTGGGCACGCTTGACCACGCCAGTGAAGTGGGACAGAAATTCCGACTCGTTCATAGGTTGTATTCCTGCTGGATGCGCTTCTTGAGCGCCTGGAGATCAGAGTATGATGGGACGATGCCGTCGCACTGCCACTTGCCGAGCTGCTCGTCCCAGTCGTACATCGCGTCCGGGTTGCGGCTTATCTTCAGCGGAGGGACGAGCAGGGAGTAGTCCAGCCCGCCGGGGTTGTCCACTTCGGCCTCCTCATTTAGCAGACGGATCTTCAGCAGTGCCTGGCGTGTCCGGTCACGGGCAAGGTCGACGGCGAAGTTCGCGCAGATGCGCTGGCAATAGGTGCCCCACTGCGACTTTGCGGAGTCGAACTTCGCCAGGCCGTCGCAAAAGCACTTCGCCGCAGCCTCGATGGCGCAAAGCTCGTAGTCATAGACTGGCAGGACGCCGCTGCGCACCTGCTTTGCGGCCTCGATGCGGCAGTGGCGAAGCGTGATCTCCCCAAGCAGCTCGAAATCGGCATGGGACAGCAAGCCAACGCGGGCAAGCATGGCAAGGCGCGTCGCCTCGGACTGGACAGGCACTGCCGTCATCGGTCAGACACGCGCCTTGTTCTTCTGAGGCGGCGGCCACGGAAGGGTCAGCGGAAGGGCGCCCGGGCCCATCAGCTGGTTCCAGTGGGTGTTGACGGTCACGGCGGAGCCGGGACAGGGTGTGGGCACGCGCAGGATATTCCCGTCCTCGCCCAGCTCGCACTCAATGCCGTTGCTCACATAGCAGGACTCCTCCGGCTTCTCGAAGCGAGGCAGGACGTCGACGACGATTGCCCCGCGCTTCAGAAGCTTCCGGACGCTCTCGTCGGTGATGGTGACGACCATGCGCCGCGGAGGACACCCCGGCAGGTTGCAGGCAGGCTCGGGATAGCCTTGCCAGTCGCCTTCGGCAAGCACGATGTTGTTCACGTCCGGAGATTCTGCATATTCCAGCGCGGAGGCGACGGCCGCCGAACTGCCCAGGCAGAAGCGCTCCCACCGCTGGCGCTCCGGCTTGAATACCTCGATGTATGTGGAGGCGTCAGGCAGACCAGCGTCAGGATCGGCGGGGCGGGTGATGGTGAGGCAGTTGCGGATGGCGAAGGACTGCAGATCGATCCACGTCGCAGCCGGATATGGCTCCTCGTAGCCCAATGCCCGGGATGCGGGGGGCAGCGCCTTCGGCGCACTCTCTTCGGGCACTTCATCCGGTGCGAACTCAAGCTCGGGCTGCGCCAAGTCAACCTCGATGGGGGGGAAGCCCGGCTGCTTGCGCCTCGCCCGCAAGTCCCAGGAGCATTCGCCGATGTAGACCTTGCCAGCGGTCGGGGAAAGGAGATGCACCGTCAGCGGTATCTTCACGGTCTTCACCTGCATGGTGTTGAGGTCCATTGCGTGGAATTCCCTCACAATGTCGGAAATAAGCAGCGGAATCAGGCTCGCGACTTCGTTGCCCATCTCCGCCGCCGCCCGTTCGGTCAGCTGCCTGACCAGCTCGGGGCTTACGCTCTCGTTCTCGTTTTCCATTCCCTACTCCTCCTTGTCGCTGGCGTCGGCTTTGACTGCGGAAAGCTCGGCCTCGCGCATTTCGATGGCGCGGCGGCATGCCTCGGCGCCACGCTTGCAAGCGCGGCGCAGTTCCTGCATGTGCTCGATTGTGATGTCGGTGCTGGCAAGCAATGCCTCTCCAAACGCCTGGAGGACTTCCCCCAGTGCGTGGTTCGCGTCCGTCAGCCCGTCCCTTGATTTCTCTTCGGTCATTTTCATCCTCCTGTTTCTTTTCTACTGAGCAAGCGGAATGACATCCGCTATCCGGTACAGATTGCACTTGCCTTTCCCTTTGTCCTTCGCAACGGGGGATAGGCAAGCCCTGTGTACACGCTTCTGCAAGCGCTGCACGGGGATGTTGTATAGCTTCGCAGCATCGCGAAGGGTAATGGTGGACTTCCTCCTGAGGGGTTCCAGCGCCATGCGGACCGCCTCCGGATCCACGGGGCAGCAGAAGTCGCTCTGCAATAGCTCGCAGATGACGTTCAGCTTGTATTGGGCGATTGCGTTCATTCCTCCCTCCTGCCAGCAGTCACTTCCTCTTCCACACGAACTCGCAGCGCAGAACACCCAGGCCGCTCCTCCAGCAAAGCCACTGCCCGTAGTCGCTCTTCCGTGTCCTGTGGACTTTTATCTCGACCCAGCCTCGCTTGTCGAAGTCGACGAAGCTGAGGTAGCAGGGCGATATTGACGTAAGCATCATGTATCTTGCCCTGCCGTCACCATAGAAGTCCACGTATGCGGGCTCGCCGATGACGGGGCATAGCCTGTCTATGTCGCAGGGCAGGACGCGCTCGATGACGGCGGCGGCCTCTTTTGTCTTGTCCTGCCGCGGCATCTCCGCTTCCTCCTTTTCCATTGTTGCCTCTCCACGGTCCGAGGCAATGGGTACGCACCGGGTGTTCGTGAAAAACCAGGTGGCGCTCCAGGACGGGTGCTGCCCGTCCTTGTTGACCGGCTTGTAGCTCCACCCACAGGCCACGTCCTTCTTGATGACGGCGGACGGCAGGATCGCGTCGCAGATCCAGAAGTAGTGGTAGTCGCAGGATGTCTTCTTTGTGTGCCTCACTCCGTCGAGTTCGACAACCAGCGTGCGTGTCTTCGCCATCTCTACTCCACCTCCTTGATCATCTTCTCGACGATGTGCTTGGCGTAGGACGGAAAGCCAGCGCAGAGGAACTGGATGGCGCGGAGCTTATTCTGGGCGAAGGCATTGTCCGGAGCTGGCCGAAGCATCTTCACCAGCGTCATGGCGATGCTGACGGCCGTGGTGCGCCGTCTCACCCTCCAGTCCGTCTTAATGGCGTCATCCATGTACCAGAGCGCCTTCCGGAGGTCTTCTGCCACCGAGCCCTTGAAACCGGCACGCCAGATGTACTTGACGGCGTTCCCCGCGTTGAAGTCGAGAAGCCGGGTCAGCATGATGCATTCGGGATCCGGAAAGGAAAACTGCCCGTCGGACGCATAGTGCGACGGATGGCTGACCGGGTCGTCCTGGATGCGGTCGCGACCCTTCGCCGGTGTGACGCCGGTACGACCCTTGCTCTTTCTTCCTGTGGATGTCTTCGCCATCTCTACTCCTCCTCCTTGTTGAATAAGCCGACGATTTTGAATGCAAGGCACTTCTCGCATACGCTGCATGTCCTGTAGGGTGGCACGTATGCCCCCTTTATCTTGCTGTTGTCACGCCTCGAGATGATGACCCGGTAGTTGAATTTCCTGGCACGCATCTCAGCAACCTTCTTGGGTTGCGGGATTAGCGCACCGCATGCATCGCAGTAGTACTCTGTCTTTTTCATCTTCCCTCCTTGTTGTTGGTGTTGTCTCTTCTTGCCCAGTCTCTCTCCTGTGCCTCACGGTCCAGACGACGCTCCTCGTCTATCTGGCGATAGCGCCGCGACGGATCCCAGTAGTCCGCTGAGTAGTCGTCGTAGTCCAGCGCGGATGCGCAGCCATACGCAAACACTGCCAGGAAAAGCGCCAGCAGGAATGCAATCGCAATCCTGGCACCCCAGCCCAACGGCTCGTCTCTGTAGTCGTCCATCTCTCAGTCCTCCTTGCGTTCTACTTCCATATTCACATTCTGCGACAAAATTTTTTGTGAGGCTTTTAGCAGCATCCACCGAATGGCCTGGCTATTCATGTGCGTATTGATGTGCGACTTCACGACTTCGAGGCGCTTCACATCTTCCTCATTCAGCTGAACATTGATGATTTTCATAGTTTTCTACCTCCTGTTTTTTTCTGTAAGATATACTCCTATATTCACATTTCAAGTGATTATTGTAGAAAATCTTTGATTTTTCCGTAAGTTAGTGGCAATTACCTGATAAGCCCACTTTTAACGGAGGATGCCATGCTTTCCCCGTCACTACTTACAAGCCGACTCATCTCACTCTACAATTCCGGGAAAACTGATAGTGAGATAGCGAAACAGGCAAAGTGCGACCACGCACTGATAAATAACCTTCGGCACCGGAGGAGGCGAATTGAAAGGTCATCCCTTGAGCTTGTCTTGAATCTATTCCCGGACCTTGATAGAGCAATCGCTGACGCTTGCCAAGGCAAGCTAGGTATCACGCAGATAGCGAACGGCTCCGCTTCGGCAACCAACATTGCCTCGCCTTCTGCGGTTGCCATCGCTGGGGATGGGGATCGCCTGAAGGATTGTCGCCAGGCGGCAATCGATGAGATCATCAACTTGGACATTCCCGATGACATCCGCACAAAGGTTTTGAGAGTCCTGAGCAAGACACTGCAATAACAGGGAGAAGGAGAATGATGCTGATTACCTGTCCAAATTGCCACACGACGATGGAATGCGACGGCGTGGGTGACCTCAATGCCACGACGGCTTGCCCTGTCTGCAACAAGCCCTTTGTGCCAGGGGAGAACATCGAGAAGAGCGCTGAGAAGCAGCCTGCGCCCGCCGCTATCCCCGTGTCGTCACTCCAGCACAAGGACCAGCCGGATGTGTCGGGCGCGCTGGAGGACATCAAGAAGGAATTGCGAGGCATCCATCAGGACACGTCATACACTCGCAGGGCTTGGTTCGGCCTTGACCTGGCCTTGCTGACTATCATTGTCCTGTTGCTATACGCAAACTGCACGCGCATCCATATCCCGCTTAACAAGCAAACCACCAAGACGACAGAGTTTCCCTGGTGACAAGGCACTTTTGGGCGGTTGTCTGCCCCTGTACATGCAAGTAACACAAAAAAAACACAATACCCCTGTTTTCCTGCGTAAAATCTCCTTCCTCAAAATCTGGCGGGAGAAATCCCTTGTGGGTTCGATTCCCACCTCCGGTACCAGCTTGAAACGCATCTTAAAGAGAACCTGCCATGGAACCCGACTTCTTCGTCAACAGAGGAAGAACGGGTTTTTTCGTATCTCCCCGTCACATGGAGAAACGATGGCCTATGGCCAGTTCCGATAGATTCCGAATAATTCAGGAAGCCCTGTCCCTGATCAATCCCTCAGAAGTCTAATCGCTAACCACGCACTGGTGACAGATAACTAGCTGTGGGTGAATGCCGCAAGGCGTGAACGTACCCCTAGGCAAAAACGAGGAAATCTCAGTTGGAATTCTCCGTGGGTGGAGCGGGTGAGAAGCCCACGGCAGGAGGCATCCATTCCCATGTTCCATGGAGAGAGGGATGCGGAGAATGGCAGGAACAGGAGTGTTCCAGACGCGAATGCGCACCGCGGACTCAGCCGGAAAGCCCCTCCCCAGAGCGCACTAACTGCTTCAACCCTGCGCACATCTACGACACACTGACAAGGAGGATATGACGTGAGACAATCCACACTCTTCGCCATGGCGCTGGCAACTGCGCTTCTCCTGGCCGGATGCGTGAGCAAGGAATACCTTCCACCGAACCGCCCACTCGCAGGAATGTACCCAAGCGTCCTGCCCCCCAGCGAACTGGGAAGGTTCCACAATGTCCAGACCGACGAGGCTGAGCTGGAATCCCACCTCAGGGAACTTGGACTGTGGGAGCCGCTAGTCAGGGCAGGACTCCTGCAGACAGAACTCCGTGTCATCGCAAGAAGCCTGGCCAGACGGGGATACGGGGAACTGGACGCACGCAGATGCAACTCGGGCATACGCTGGGTCGCATTCGTCGGGCTGCCAAAGGGAATGATTACAATCCTCGCAGAATCCGACAAGGACGAACTGGTGCGCGGACAATGGCCCGCAGGGGCATCCGGCACCCCGCAGTCATGACAAAGGCACGGGACACAGACTCGCAGGCAAAATCCCTCCTGTGGCGCATACTGCCGCTGGCGGGCTGCGTCGCCGCCTGGTGGTTCATATCATACCTCAACCACCGACGGGTCGTCCCGTCCCCCCCTGAAACCGCAACCGCCCTGGCGAAGCTCCTCGCCAGGCCCGATACTTGGCTGGACATCGCAAGGACAATCCTCAGGGGCGGCGCAGGGCTGGCGGCCGGAAGCATCCTCGCCATCGCGGCCGGAATCCTCTGCGGACAACGAAGGAGACTCTACGACGCCGCATCCCCGGTCGTGACTGTCGCGCAGAGCTGCCCGCCAATCGTCTGGATCTCCATCCTCCTCGTATGGCTCTCCATCGGAGGACTCCTCCCAATGACGGTGGCCTTCCTCTCGGTCTTCCCGGTCTTCTTCTTCAATGTGGCAAACGCAGTCCATTCCCTGGACGCAAAATACTTCGAACTCGCAAAGGTCTACCGGATACCACGGCTGAAGACACTCGCAAATATCACCCTGCCGGGAATCTCAAAGGCACTCGCGGCAGGATTCTCATACGCGCTGGGAATCACATGGAAGGTGACCGCAACTGCGGAATTCTTCGGATCACAGGACGGAATCGGAAGCAGAATCTACCAAAGCTACAGGCAGCTGGACCTCCCCGAACTCTTCGCGTGGACGATTCTCCTCGCCACAATGGGTGTGACGGTCGAAATGCTGCTCGCCAGGAGGTTCAGGGGAAAATGACCAGGCCACTCCTCATCTTCCAGGACGCGACCTTCCAGTGGAAGGACGCACCGCGCCCAATCATCGACTCCTTCACATGGAGCCTGATGCCAGGGGAGGCACGGGTCCTGGACACACCCTCCGGCAGCGGAAAGACCACGTTCCTCAGACTCGCCGCAGGACTCCTGAAACCGACTTCGGGAACAGCCAGAAGAACAACCAGGCAAATCGGATTCGCATTCCAGGACCACAGGCTCCTGCCCTGGATGACCGTCACGCAAAATCTACGGCTCGTCCAAAAAGACGACGACGGCCGGAGAATCCAGGAATTGCTGGAGGCGCTGGGCATCGCACCACTGGCAAACGCCCCGGCACACAGGCTCTCTGGCGGAGAGGCACAGCGGGTGAATCTCGCGCGGGCACTGCTCAACGACCCGGAACTGCTGCTGCTCGACGAACCATTCAACGGACTCGATGAAGACTCCGCCACACTCGCCGCAAATGCCGTCCTCAGATGGAAAAACGACAACCCGGACGCCGCAATGCTCCTCGTCACCCACATCCCTAGATTCGCGGCACTATGCAACGCAACCCCGCTCAAACTCGGGTTTCCCCGAAAATAACACCCTCAAAACCACCCTATTTCCACATTTTGCTCCGATTCTGCTTTAAAACTGGCGATTACGGGCTAAATTTGTGAGAATCTTTTGTTGCACACCCACCCGACCAATAATTTCCCAACAAGGAACCACCCCAAATGCTCAAGAGCCAAGTTAAACTGCTGTTCGGAGTCCTGGCACTGGTCGCCGCCGTAAACTTCACCCCCGTCCAGGCACAGGAGTTCCAGAACTCCAATGATCTGCTCAACCCAAACGGATTCCTGGTCAAGTCGGAACTCTACGTCTGGAACAGATTCTCTGACATCCTGGATATCGTCAGGTGCGGAATCGCATTCGGCCCCGGCATCGGAGCAGAGGTCGCAATCACCGAATACGCACAGCTCTCACTCTACGCAAACGCGGAGACAGGCGTCGCATTCCCGCACTTCATCCCCCCGTTCTGGCTCGTCGACAAGTACGAAAACAACGCCAACGCCTTCGAGTTCCACAAGGGAAAGTACGCCACGGCGGCATTCGGACCATGGCGCGCGGAAACCAGCGCTGAAAGCCCATACGTCGAATCAATGCACTTCCGTAGAGACAAGTGGGACATCAGAGTCCAGCTGGACCTCCTCCTCGTCCACCTCTACGTCGCAATCCGCCCCGTCGAAATCATCGACTTCTTCACCGGATTCGTCGGATACGACTTCTGCCTCGACGACATGCAGCTCAACCCCGTCATCGACCGCAGGCCCGCAGACCAGTTCGGACGCGGAATCTGCAACATCCTCTTCGGAATCGTCGAAGTCCCGAACAACATCTTCAGGGTCACCTCCACGGAGGGAGACCTGGCGGGAGCCTCCAAGGGAGTCGGACTCGGACTGTGGAGATTCCTCGTCCGCGAGTGCGTCGGCGTAGTCGAACTGGTCACATTCCCGTTCGGATGGGAACCGATCATCGAACCCGCATACGTCATCAACGACACCGACCAGTCCACCACATGGAAGGTCTACAAGCCCTCCTTCCACAAGCGCTACTAGGATAAAGCGAGGAGCCGTCACGCGGGACGACGACTGACAGCCCCGCATACGAACACACGACACGGGCTCCATCCGTAAAACGCAAAAAGCCGGCGGCTCCGCCGACGCCCAGGCGCCGGTCTCCGTCGGCTTTTCGCTTTCCCCTGCAAAAGGGGTGGATGGGCCCCAGGCGGGAAAGGGTTTCGCAAGTCAACGATTCAGAAGCCAGGTTATTCCACACCATGTCCTCCTCAAGAAGAAACACATTCCGCGACAGGCTTCAGGAGCGTATGGGGAAGCTTGACGCGGCCAGCCTCCGAAAGTATCTCAACATTGCCCTGAACGAAAAGGACTTCTTCGAGGACATCTTCGACACCCTCCGCGAGGGGATAATCGTCCTTGACAACGCGCTGCGCATCCGAATCGCAAATCCCGCCGCAATGCGGCTCTTCGGCATCCCCGACAGCGCAATCGGACAGCCAATCGCAAGGTATTTCAGGCAATTCGACTGGGCGCAACTGCTCAATGTGCCAGCTGACGAATGGGGGCGGTTCAGCCGCCAGGAAATGGAAATCTTCTACCCCGAACGAAGATTCCTCTCCTTCTATCTCATCCCTGCCCCGGAACCGCCTGAACTCTCAAACGAAGACCAGCTCCTGGCCACCCTGATCTTCCACGATGTCACGGAACACCGGAACGACAACGAGAAAACACTCGAGGCACAAAGGGTGACCGCAATCACACAACTCGCCGCAGGAGTCGCACACGAACTGGGAAACCCGCTCAACGCACTGGGAATCAGACTGCAAATCCTCAACAGAAAACTCAAACAGGAAGACCCAGACATACTCCGGGAGGCAACCGCACAGTTCGTCGATGTCGCGGAACAGGAACTCCAGAGGCTGGACGGAATCGTGAAAAACTTCCTGAACGCCATCAGGCCAACACAGCTCTCGCTCGCACCGGTAAACCTCAAGGACCTGCTGGTCGGAACCCTGGGATTCCTGGAACCTGAACTCCAGGCAAAGGACATCTCCGTAGACGTGGATTTCCCAGACCTGGTCCCCGCAATCTCCGGAGACGCAGGACAGCTCACGCAGGCGTTCTTCAATCTCCTCAAGAACGCAATGCAGGCCATGCCCAACGGAGGCAAAATCAAAATCACCTGCACCGTGGACGACGTATTCGTCCACCTCAGGTTCGCCGACAACGGCCCCGGATTCACCAAGGAACAGCTCGCAAGGTTCATGGAGCCATACTACACCACAAAGGAGAATGGACATGGACTGGGACTGCTCATCGTGGACCGAATCGTCCGCTCCCACGGAGGTGACTTCGCCATCGACGGAAAACCAGGAGCCGGGGCGGCATTCACGATCAGCCTCCCAAGACACGCAAGAATCATCAGGCAACTCGCCGCACCAGAAAAGTAAATGCCCCAAAAACCAACTATCCTAGTAATCGACGACGAGAAGAATACGCGCGAAGGACTCAGGGACGCCTTCGACGACAAGTACAACGTCCTCCTCGCAGACTCCGCCGAAAAGGGAATCGCAACCCTGAAGGCACACAAGGTCGACATCGTCCTCACAGACCTCAGAATGCCGGGGATGGACGGAATGGCGTTCACAAGGGAGGTCGTCTCATGGCAAAGCCCCCCGCTGATCATCATACTCACCGCATACGGCTCCGTCCAGACCGCAATGGCCGCAATGAGGGCCGGAGCCTACGACTACCTGACAAAACCTGTCAATCTCGACGACCTGGAGATGATGATAGACAGAGGGCTCCAGGTGCTTGACGAACGGCGCGCCGCCGACAGAAAGGGCGCCGACGACGCCCCGGAGGGGATCATCGGCTCCTCACCCGCGATGAAGGCTCTCATCGAGGAGGCGCGCCAGGTCGCCTCCTCCCGCTCGACCGTCCTCATCACCGGCGAGTCGGGCACGGGAAAGGAGCTCTTCGCCCACGCACTCCACGCATGGAGCCCCAGGGCACGGGCGCCATTCGTCGCAGTCCACTGCGCCGCACTCAACGAAAACCTCCTCGAGAGCGAGCTCTTCGGACACGAGAAGGGGGCATACACAGGGGCGGACGAGCGCTTCATCGGTCGCTTCGAACGGGCGGACAGGGGAACCCTCTTCCTGGATGAAATAGGCGAAATCTCACTCGCCACCCAGGTGAAGCTGCTCCGCGTCCTGGAAACCAGAAACCTGGAAAGGGTCGGCGGCTCCATGACAATCCCCGTGGACGTCAGGCTCGTCGCCGCAACCAACCGCGACCTCAAGGCAATGGTCCACGAGGGCACCTTCCGGGAAGACCTCTTCTACAGGCTGAACGTCGTCAATCTCAAAATCCCGCCGCTGCGGGAACATCCCGAAGACATCCCCCAGCTCATAGAACACTTCCTCACGCTGGCGGCACACGACAACGGGCGGAATGTCACCGGAATCACACAGGAAGCCGCGGCCGCGCTGAACTCCTACTCGTGGCCAGGGAACATCCGCGAACTCAGAAACTGCGTCGAAAGAATGGTCGTCATGGCAAGGGGAAGCATTCTCACGGTCAGCGACATCCCTGAGGACATCGTGGACGCGCTCTCCGGCTCGCCCCAGGAGCCCCAGGGCGGCTCCGCGACCCCGAAGGCCACCGCCGAGCCACCCTCCCTCGACATCAAGACAAACGAGCTGGCCACCATGAGGCGGGCACTCGAAGAGGCGGGAGGAAACCGCACGAAGGCCGCCGAAATCCTCGGCATCAGCAGAAGGACACTCCAGAGAAAACTGCTGAAATATCCCGAACTCGACAAGACGCCCGAAGAATGAAATACCAAGCACCGCGGGAAAAGCCAAGGGACACGCTCCGAATCCTGCATCTCTCGGACGTCCACGCAGGACTCGGCGAATGGCGCTGGAAGTATCTCCTCGACAAAAGGCTGTTCGGAAGGCTCAACCAATTCCTCACACGACAGGGGAGACTCCACCTCGAAAACCTCCAGTCCCTCGCCGACGCCGCCCCCGCATGGGGGGTGGACCTCGTGGTCTGCACGGGAGACGTCACGTCAATCGGTTCCCGGGAGGAGTTCCTCCACGCACGCCAGCTGCTCGACCCGCTGGCAAAGGCAGTCGGCAACAGCTTCGTCTATGTCCCGGGAAACCACGACGCATACGTCAAGGCAAATTCCCATGCCCTGGCGGAGGCGTTCAGAAGCTTCAACCCGCTCCTCAAGCAGGGGCTGGACGAACTGCCCGCGACCATCACCCTGGACAACCTGGAGCTGGTCCTCGTCTCCCCCGCAAGGCCAACCCTGCCATGGTACTCCAACGGCGAACTCGCACCTAGCGACTGGGCAAAACTGGAGTATATTCTCTCGCGTCCAATCCAGGGTGGCGCAAGGCTGCTTCTGACACACTTCCCGCTCCTCAAAGGAAACGCCGCGCAACTGGGGCTCAGAACCAGGATGGCTGGCTGGGAAAGACTCGCAAAATGGGGAAGGGACGGGCGATTCCAGGCACTCCTCTGCGGCCATATTCACAAGCCCTTCAACCTCACCCCGGAAACCGCGGGATTCCACCAGGTCGACGCAGGCTCAATCTCAATCAACAACTCCTTCGCAATCGTAGACGTCTGCAAAAACACCGGGACAATCACCCCATACACACTCTACTTCAAGGAACAGCCATGAAAAACTATCTCGCATTCGACCTCGGTGCATCCAGCGGACGGGCAATTATCGGACACTACAACGGCGAAACCATCGAACTGGAAGAACTCCACCGCTTCGCCAACGGACCACACGAGGTCAATGGACAGCTCTTCTGGGATATCAACACCCTCTTCGCGGAAATCAAGGAGGGACTCCGGAAGGCCATCGCCGCGTGCCCCCAAATCGACGGAATCGGCATCGACACATGGGGAGTGGATGTGTGCTACCTCGGATGCGACGGAAAGCTCATCGGACTGCCACACCACTACAGGGACCCAAGGACAAGCGATGTCATGCCGTGGACTTTCGCACGGATCTCAAAGGATGAAATCTACCGGGAGACGGGCATCCAGTTCATGAACCTGAACACCATCTTCCAGCTCTCCGCGTCAGTCCGGGACGACGAGGAGGCGCTCAAGAAGGCCGACAAGCTCCTCTTCATCCCGAACGCACTCACCTATCTCCTCTGCGGGTCGGTCGCCGCCGAATACTCCATCGCCACAACATCCCAGCTCTTCAACCCAACCACGGGAGACTGGTCCTGGAAGATCATCGACGCCATCGGACTCAAGCGAAGCATCTTCCCGAAAATCACCCCCTCGTGCACGGTGGCAGGCCCGCTCTCCGAGGAAATCCAAAAGGAATTCTCCTGCGGGCCAATCCCGGTAATCCTCATCGGAAGCCACGACACCGCAAGCGCGGTCGCGGCTGTGCCCGCAAACGATGAAACCGGGTGGGCATACCTCTCCAGCGGAACATGGAGCCTCATGGGAGTCGAACTCCAACACCCATGCATCGACGAGGCCGCGCAAAAGGCAAACTACACCAACGAGGGCGGCGTCGGTAATACCATCCGGTTCCTCAAGAACATCATGGGACTATGGATCATCCAGGAGTGCAGAAACCAATGGATCAGAGAAGGAAGCAAATACTCCTTCGCCGAACTCGCAGACATGGCAAGGAACGCGGAACCATTCTACGCCATCATCAATCCTAACGACAGCCTCTTCGAAGCACCAGGAGACATGCCGGCAAGAATCAGGCAGTTCTGCCAGCAGACAGGACAAAAAGTCCCCGAAACGCCCGCGCAAATCGTCAGGATAGCACTCGAATCACTCGCACTCAAATACAGGCAGACCTGGAAGGAACTGGAAACGCTCACAAAGACAAGGCTCTCAATACTACACCTCGTCGGAGGAGGATGCCAGAATGTCCTCCTCAATGAATTCACCTGCAACGCAATCCAGGCGACGGTCGTCACGGGGCCCGTCGAGGCAACCGCCTTCGGAAACATCCTCGGACAGGGCATCGCGACAGGAACCATCGACGGACTCAACGCCGCACGCGCAATCGTCCGACGCTCCACACCCACAGACCGCTACGAACCCACTGACGCCGCAGCCTGGGAAGAGGCATACGCCAAATACCTCAAAATCTGCGAAAAAAGCACATCTATCGGCTAACATCCTCAACCGCAAGGACTTATACGCAGAAACCCACACAAAGTGCCCATGATGCGACACTGCATAGCCATCCTACTGCTGTCGTGCACAGCCCTCCTCGCCCAGACATCGTCCACGCAGGAGCGAAACTCCTTCCAGGAACTCATCGGCGACTTCGCCATGATACAGGAGATGCACGACACAAACCGAGCGACCTTCGCCAGCATTGACGTTGATCTGGGCAAGCTCTTCAAGTCCCCAAGCTCCGAGGAGTCAATCAAGCAGGCAATCCGTATCCGGCGGAGGACTGCGAAGCTGATGCAGTCAATCGAACGAAACCAGGAGAGGCAGGTCGCCTTCAAGAACGCGCTCACCAACTACGCCGCGACGCGACAGCTCCTCAGGCAGGAGCAGAGCTATCTGACCCACTACCTGGATGAACTCCAGAAATTCGGGGCCGAACAGGCCGATGCAATGAGGTTCCTCCAAAATGCGACGAAGACGCTCACCCAGGTTCTCGCCAGCACCCAGCCCCCGCCAAGGTTCACCGTCGCCCCGGGAATCGAATTCGTCCTCGTCGGAGCCCCAGGAAAGACACCCCTCTATGTGACGGCAACCGCCCTCACGGAAGACCAGACCATCGCATTCTGGAGGGCGGCTAACCCAAATGCCGACGAGAATGCGCTCGAACAGGCACGGGAAAACCTCAAGAAGGATGGATGCAACCTGCTTGACGTGACCGCAATCGCCGCAACTGCGACAAAGCTGGCGGGATTCGAGTGCACACTCCCGGAAGAAGCCCAACTCCAACTCCTCAAGGGATACGCGCCCACCCTCGACAAGGCAGTCTGGATCGGCGGAAAGCCACAACTCCAGCCACACGAAAGAGAAGCACTCCAACGATTCGACATGAAGATGGGAAGAATCTGGGACCCGAGGGGACTCCTGCGCAGGAAAACCAGCGGAATCGCTGATGTCTCCAGCGAACTCCCATGGGCATCATACCCCGAACTCGGGTGCATCCTCGTCGCAAATGTCCAGGCCGGAAGAAAGACGTTCCTCGAAAAAATCGAGGAAAGCATGGTCGCCGAAGACGAGGCAGCAAGAAAAACGCCCGACAACGCCCCAGCCCCCATGACAAGGACGGAGGAGCCCGCCGAAGCCACGCAATCCCAGGAGGACCCACAATGAGACTGACCCTTATCGCATTGACGGCTCTCCTGGCCGCGTCACTCCCCCTCAGGGCACAGCAGAACCAGCCCCAGCTGCCGCCGACGAACAGCGGAGGCATCGGACTCTCACAGGCAGTCATCGACAGCCTGGAGTCGCCACGCACGCCACCGCCACGCACCACAAAGGTCAAGGGACCATTCCTCCGAACGGAACTCCGAAGCAGGGACACCGCATATAGAATCGAAGCGGAACTCTCCGTCGATACGCCATACCGGCAGCCCACACTCAAGGTAAAACGCTTCAAGGACGAAACCATCACGGAAGTCCGAATATATGAGACGCTCCTGAGGACATTCATCCCAGGGGAGGACAATAATCGGGGAACCTACGAATACGAAAGCCTCCCGTCCGAAACATGGGAGGGGGAGACAAACTCCAGGGTCGTCACGTCATACGACGGAGCCTTCGCAAACGAAAAGGTGAAACTCAACGGATTCGAACTCGTGACAGACTCCGACGGACTCGTCTCAGACCCGGAAAACAAGGTGGACCTCCTCGGAAAGTTCGATGAACTCGGCAATAGAAACGCTTCCCTGGACCTCGAAATCGATGGATACGACCCCGTCCATGTCAATGTCACAAGGACTATGCCAATGAGGCGGCAAAGCGATGAAAAACGCATCGAGGAGGACGAAAAGAACGAAATCCTGCTGCTCTACGGCCTGGACTTCAATCTCACCAGGCGGAAGCCAGAACAGGACGCGCTCGAATGCAAGGCGTTCCTCCCCATGGACTTCGCATTCGCGGAGGCAGGAAAGTTCTTCCCGCTGACAATCCAGGTCAAGAACGACGGCACCGCCCAGACTTCGTGCCTCATCGCGAGGACATTCTCGAGGGTCAGGGGACTCAATGGAAAGCTCTTCTACTTCGGGGGGGTGAAGCCAGGGCAGACAGTCTCCTTCACCAGGCTCGTCAGAGTCGAAGAGGAGGAACTCGCCGCAAAGGCCTCCCTCGAAATCAGGTTCTCGGACAGCTGGAGCGTCCCAAAACACCGAATCCCACTCACATTCCCAGTCGTCCACTGAAAACACCCCTTTCCCGATTCCCAAACCTCAAATCCAACAAGGAGCAACAGATGCAATTCGCGACCCTCTCCGACAAGGAAATCAAACAACGCTACGACATCGCCAAAAAGTACTTCGCCGAACTCGGCGTTGACACGGATGCGGCACTCAAGACGCTGGCGGCCACCCCAATCTCGCTCCACTGCTGGCAGGGGGACGACGTCCACGGATTCGAAGTCCACGACACCGCAGTCACCGGCGGCGGCATCATGAGCACCGGAAACTACCCCGGCTGCGCAACCAACGCAGACCAGCTCCGCAGCGACGCCGAGGTCGCACTGGCTCTCATCCCAGGCAAAAAGCGCTTCAACCTCCACGCAATCTACGCCGAAACCAACGGCAAGCCCGTCGAACGCGATGAAATCACCCCGGAACACTTCAAGAACTGGATGAAGTGGGCGAAAAAGCAGGGGCTCGCACTCGACTTCAACCCGACCTTCTTCGCACACCCGCTCGCAAACAGCGGATACACGCTCTCCTCCAGCGACAAGAAGATCCGCGAGTTCTGGATCCGCCACGGAAAGCAGTGCCGCGAAATCGCCGCGGCAATGGGAAAGGCACAGGGCACGCCATGCATCGTAAACCACTGGATTCCGGACGGCGCAAAGGACCAGCCCATCGACAGGCTTACCCCGAGAAAACACCTCAAGGACGCATACGATGAAATCTTCAGCGTGAAGTACAGCCCAAAGTACATCCGGGACGGGGTCGAAAGCAAACTCTTCGGCATCGGGGCGGAAGACTACACGGTCGGCTCCCATGAGTTCTACATGACATACGTCGCAAGCAGACCCGAAAAGGATGTCATGCTCACATTCGACATGGGACACTTCCACCCAACGGAGACAATCCACGACAAAATCGCCTCCATCGCACCGTTCCAGAAGGAACTCCTCCTGCACGTCTCCAGGGGAATCAGATGGGACTCCGACCATGTCGTCAACTTCAATGACGACCTCCGGAATCTCTTCCTCCAGCTCGTCCGCTGCAACTTCCTCGGCAAGACCTATATCGCTCTGGACTTCTTCGACGGCTCCATCGACAGAATCGGTGCATGGGTCGTCGGAACAAGGGCCGCGCAAAAGGGACTCCTCTACGCGCTCCTCGAACCAACGCAGATCCTCAAGAAGTTCGAAAAGGACGGAGACAACGCAATGAAGCTCGCACTCCTCGAGGAACTCAAGGGCGCGCCATGGGAAGCCGTCTATGACGAATTCTGCCGCATCAACAAGACCACCGTCGGAAATGCCTGGATCAACGACCTGATGGACTACGACCGGAAGGTCGCACGCAAGCGCTAATACAACTCACACGAACAGGCACGCCTCAAGCACACGAGAATGACTCAGGCTGAATCAAATGTCTTCGCGGTCTCGGTTATGTTCCGCGACCAGGTCGGCATCGTCGCATCCGTCTCCGCCGCCATACAGAAGCTTGGGGGAAATCTCCACGACGTCACCCAGACTGTCCTCCAGGGATATTTCTCCATGCTTCTGCTGGCCGACATGCCCAAGACCGTCAGCAAGGAGGAGATCATCAAGGCGCTTGAGGCGCTTCCGGAACTCAAGGGCGCATGCTTCGGCGTGCTGCCCTACGACGGGCCGCTGGAACAGTCCGTCGACGCAGTCAATACATACGTGCTGACCGCATCCGGAGCCGACAAGCCGGGACTGGTCGCAACAGTCTCAAGATATCTGAAGGAACACGGAGTCAACATCGTGGACCTCTCCAGCAGATACCACGACGGAGACTACACGATGATATGGCAACTGCAGCTGCCCCCTGGGCTGGACGCAAAGGCCCTCCAGGACAGCATGCAGAACGACATGAAGGATGACCTCGAAATCGGAATCAGGCACGAGGAGCTCTTCACGGTCACCAACGAAATCTAAGGCCGCCGCATACGCAATGGACATCTTCGGGAACGCCAAGAAACTGGGCTTCGGGCTTATGAGGCTGCCCCTGCTGGACAGCGAAGACCCCGCAAGCATCGACATCGAGGAGTTCAAGAGGATGGTGGACCTCTTCATCGAAAGGGGATTCACATACTTCGATACCGCAATCATGTATTGCGGCATGAAAAGCCAAAACGCTGTCAAGGAGGCGCTCACATCAAGGTATCCGCGGGACAGGTTCACCATCGCGACTAAACTCCACTGCGGATTCTTCCATTCGCTCAAGGAACGGGACGAGGTCTTCGATAACCAGCTCGAAAGCACGGGGGTCGAGTTCTTCGACTACTATCTCATCCACGATGTGAACTCGGACCACTACCCGATATACGAAAGGTTCGACTGCTTCAACTGGCTGCGCGACAAGAAGGAGAAGGGACTCGTCAAGCACATGGGATTCTCCTTCCATGACAACGCGGAAACCCTCGACAGAATCCTGACGGAACACCCCGAAGTGGAATTCGTCCAGCTGCAGCTGAATTATCTCGACTGGGAGAATCCAATCGTCCAATCCCGAAAGTGCTACGAGACCTGCCTCCGCCACGGCAAGCCCGTAATCGTGATGGAACCCGTGCGGGGCGGCTCCCTGGCAAATGTCCCGGACTCGGTCGCGGAACTCTTCCACAAGGCTAATCCGGAGGCATCCGTCCCCTCGTGGGCAATCAGGTTCGCCGCCAGCCACGACAATGTCAAGATGGTACTCAGCGGAATGAGCAATATGGCACAAATGGAGGACAACACCTCCTATATGCAACACTTCAAACCACTCTCCGACCAGGAAAACAAGGTCATTCAACAGGCACTCGACCTCCTCAGGGACACACAGGAAATTCCGTGCACCGCATGCGGATACTGCACGGGGGGATGCCCAAGGAAAATCCCCATCCCACAATACTTCTCAATCTATAACATGCTGAAACTCAGGGAGAAGGAAGGCGCGTCAACATGGATGCCGAAAGTCCTCTATTCAAGGCTCGCCGCACAGGCGACAACACCTGACAAGTGTGTCAAATGCCGAAAGTGCGAACATATCTGCCCACAACACCTGAATATCACTGAACTCCTCGAAATCGTCGCAAAAAGCTGCGCCGAATAGAAGGGCGAATTCGCGGTTTGCCACATGCGCCCCGTAACGGATGGGGGTGGTTGTCCTTCCGCCCCAGATGACTGGATGGATTGTAAGGACGCGCGGCAGAAGTGCCGCGCGAAGCGCGCCCAAGCGCGCCAACCACGCACTACCCTCTCCTCCCATCTCCTGAAGCCCACTGCATAGTGTCCACGCACTACCCTCTCCTCCCTTCTCCCTACTCCCTACTTTCTGGGAGCCTCTTCAGCATCCTCACCGCGAAATATATGCAGATTGCGCCGCCGAGGACATCGGTGGCCAGACGCGTGTAGAATACTCCCTGCCGCCATTGCAGATACCGTGCCAGCAGCGACAGCGGAATCATTATCCCGGCCATTCTCACCGCCTTCAAAGCCGCGTCCATCCGCGGGTGCCCGCACCCCGTCAGCACAAATCCCGAGAATCGAGTGATTTCGATAAACACGAATCCCCACGGTATGATGCGCATATACTCGACCATCATTTTCTGGATTGCCGGTTCGGGGGTGAATATCCCGACCAGCTTTGGCGCAAAGAAGAAGAGGACAAGGCACATGACGCCCAGGTAGCACAAAGCCACAAGCGACGCAAACTTGTAGGCATATCGCACTCGATTATACAGCCCCGCCCCATAGTTCTGGGCGACAATCGACATCAAGGGCATTCCGAAGGCCATGGGCAATACGAAGGCGAGATTCTCCAGACGCCCCGCGGCCGCCACCGCGGCAACCATCGTCTCCCCAAAGTATGCGGTCACCCAGGTTGTGACATAGTTGGTCAGAGGAAACAACACCATTCCGAGAATGTTCGGAACCGCATACCCCGTGATCTTCCCCCACGCCGCCTTGATATGATGCCAGGGCATCCTGCCAAAGGAGAGAAGCCCCAGGCGGTTCAGTATCACCACCAGGGCCACTGCCGAAAAACACTGGGAGATAATCGTCGCAAGGGCAGCTCCCCGTATCCCCATCTCGGGCATGAAGGAAAAGGCCCACAGGCCCCCGCGGATCATTCCGTGTGACCATCCGGGAGTCGCCGCGACGGCGCGGGAAAGGCACCCTGCCCCGCCGTAGATCATTATCGGGTCCAGAAGGATATTGATTGCCACGCCCGCAATAGTCATGATGGAGGCGATCTTCGGCTTGCCCGCCGCAATCAGCAGATGGTTGCCCGGCATCGAGACGGCGGCAGTGATGCACCCCATAAACCAAATGTCCATGTACGCCTCAAGTTGCCGCAGGGTCTCCCCGTTGGCGCCCATCATGCCGTAAATGCGGTCCCCAAAGAGGACGCCCAGGACAGTCACAACCACCGCAAGCCCCACGATGAGAAGCATACCGCTCGTCACTATCCGACAGGCGCCCTTGCGGTCGCCCTCGCCTATCGCATGGGCCATCGTCGCCATGCAACCGCCGCCAAACCCGCCGAAAATACACGCGCATAACATCACTATCGGAAAGGTGAACCCCATCGCGGCCAATGGAGACTCGCCACCCATCCGACCCACGAAAAAGGTGTCCGCAACATTGTACGCGGACATCGCCAATGTGCTGGCCAGCATCGCAAAGGCGGTCCGAAGCATCGTCGACGCTATGCTTCCGTGTGTGTATTCCGCCTCAATCTTTTCTACATCACCCATGGATTCCAGTGATAAGCCACTACTGAAATAATAAAAACGCCGACTGGGACGGGCTGCACAAATGGCATGCCCGCCCCATCGGAGGATAAGTCAAAGGCAATAACGCGAAAACGGACGGTTTATTGTGCCAGAAACACACAATCCCTACTTGACGGAAATGATCTTGCCGCCAGATTTCGCGGACTTGTGGGAGGCCTCGCAGAGCCTCAGGTTGTGGATCGCGTCATCCGCAGTGAGGGGCCTCCCCGCAAGCACGCTTGCAGCATGCCCCTCTATCAACGACTGGTAGATGTTCCTGACACCCGCCGGCGCACACCTGCGGACGCGGCCGCAGTCGTCAAGCTCAAGCCTCATCCTGATTGGCTCGCCCTCATGGCCCGAAAGCTGGAACATCGACCCGTAGGAGCGCAGCACGGCCTTGTCACCGTATATCTCAAAGCCCAGATTGGTGAGAGTGCCGCCAAGCCCGCCCCGAAGCTCGCTGAAGGAGGCACGGACACTTCCCTGGATCCCGTCCTCAAAGAAGAACTTGATGTAGGCGCCATCCTCCGCCTTGATAGACATGACCTTCGGATAGTAGACCGCGGCAACCTTGGAAATCCGCTTGCCGAAGACAAATTCGGAGACGTAGAAGCAATGGCTCGCCACGTCCCCTATCGGACCGCCCATCTCCTCCACACGGGAACAACGCCACGTCGACGCCTCCGCAGGATCGTAGCCATACGCAAACTCCATGTGGAAGCAACTGTCGTTGACAACCCCAAGGCGCCCAGAAGAGACAATGTTCCGCGCACGGATGTTCCAGGCATTGTTCACCATCATGTGGTCCACAGTGAGGGAAAGCCCCTTCTTCACGGCAAGGCGGTTCATCTTCTCGGCGTCCGAAACCGAAGTCGCTATCGGCTTCTCGACAATCACATGCTTGCCTGCCGACAGGGCGGCAAGAGCAATGGCGGCGTGCGACGCATTGTTGGTGGCGACATAGACTGCGTCAATGGAGGAATCCAAAAAAATCTCCTCCATCCCGCCATACCAGCGAAGCCCCAGCGCCTCCGCCGCCCCCCGGCGTCCCTGGTTCATGTCGGTGGCGCCAACCAGAACCGCGCCACGCAATGGCGAAAAACGACTCGCGTCACACGCAAACCCCTCGCGGGCAACTCGATTCTCGGCAATTCCACCAAACCCGATGATGGCGTATCTGACCTTGTCCATTCCTCTGTCTCCTACTTGCTGTCAAAAAGGGAAGTAATGCCTGAAGAGAACTCCGAAACCCTGCCGGTACATCTCAACACTGCCCACGACATGCAATGTGACGGGACGGAAAGCACGGACTCTCCAGGGAAATGCGCGGCGCCAACAAACCAGAACATAACCCAAAGTGACACTTTTTTCCAGACCTCCCCGTCTTTCACCCTGAAAAGACACCATAAATCCACCCGCGCAAAAACCTATGGCAAGACTGGTCGGCGCAACCGCCCCGACACATCAACCTTTCAAACACGGCAACTTGCAAAACGACTTTGATGGAATATCTTAACCCCGCTTTACAAAAAAGGGTCTCCATCGTCTAGTGGCCTAGGACACCAGGTTTTCATCCTGGTAACAGGAGTTCAATTCTCCTTGGAGATGCCAATCCTATTTCCATAAGCACAAGCACGGAGAGGTGGCTGAGTGGCCGAAAGTAACGGTTTGCTAAACCGTCGTAGCAGTAATGCTACCGGGGGTTCGAATCCCCCCCTCTCCGCCACTCTTTGCCCAAAACACGGGCATACACCCCAACACAAGGCTCGCACCACCAAAAAAACTATTCGGCGGGACCTCGGTTGAAAAAAGACAACGCAAACAGCGTCAACTACGAAAGGTTTTATCCTGCCCCTTAAGTGCGCATTATTACATAACTCCTTGCAAATAAGGGTGTTATATACTATCTAAACCAAAAGGCAACCGCTTCCCCTGCACATGAAGGACAGGGAATGGAAAGCGCCAAATCACCCAACGAAAAAGTCACAATTATTCCTCCCAATCCTTGTTTTTCCTTCAATAAATGCCAATAATACGCTTTGAAGGATGTTTCATAATAACCCTTCGACAGATGTTCCACTTTAGCAAGGACAAGGAGATTTCAAAAAATGAAGAAGCATTTCACCCTGATTGAACTACTCGTGGTGATCGCCATCATCGCGATCCTGGCCTCAATGCTCCTGCCGGCCCTCTCCAAGGCACGCGAAAAGGCACGCGCCATCAGCTGCACCAACAACCTCAAGCAGCTCTCGCTGGCATTCATCATCTACGGCGACTCCAACGACGGATACATGCTGATCGGCTGCACTGACCAGAACCAGTGGATTGCACACAACTGGCGCACCGGACTCTTCACCGGAATGGAAAACAACTGGGACGACGACTGGGCAAGCCCCGACTACAAGAAGTGGAAGCAGGTCTTCCCCGTCGCATTCTGCCCCAACGAAAAAACCTTCGGAGCGGAACACGCATACGGCATCATCGCGCAGTCCAATGCCCGAGCGTACGCCGACAACGGAGGCCCGTACCGCATCGAGGCAAGAAGCTGCCAGTGGTGCAAAGACCCCGCCACCCCCTTCAAGGACGTCTTCACACGCCCGGAGGTCTTCAAGGCCCCGTCCGCATATTTCCTGTGGGGAGACGCAGACAACGTCAATGAATCCAACGGATACCACGCCGGATGCGTCGAGCCACGCTGGGGCGGCGTCCTCCACAGCCTCATGAAGCACCAGGACAACGGATGCAACTTCGCATTCGCGGACGGACATGTCGAGGCAGTCAAGAACGGCGTCAAGTACGCGGAACTGGCAGACCAGGAGGCACAGCACTACAACAAGTGCGTCTGGGGTTCCTACACAGGCACTACAACCAATGCTATCTGGATGGCTCTCAACGGCACAGCCGTCCAGTTCACCTACACCAGATAATACGCGCCTGACCTGAACACGGTCACCATGACATCCCCGGCCACATCCCAAAAAACGGACGACGCCGGGGATTTTTGCTTCTATATCATTCCTCCACTCAATAGGATATCATCCACACACCCCGGCGCATCCGAAGAAACTCCTGCCTTCCCCTTAAGGTTCTCACAACTTGAAATGAGGGAGGCTATCCCATTCCGCCCAGCATACGGCAGCACTGACAGGGAGATTTCCAGAAAATGAGGAAGCATTTCACCCTGATTGAATTACTCGTGGTAATCGCCATCATATCCCTACTGGGTTCCATGCTGCTGCCTGTCCTCTCCAAGGCACGCGAGAAGGCACGCTCCGTCAGCTGCATCAACAATCTCAAGCAGCTCTCGCTGGCATTCATCATCTACGGCGACTCCAACAACGGATACATGCTGATCGGCTGCAATGACCAGAACCAGTGGCTCGGACACAACTGGAGAAGCGGTCTCTTCACCGGCATGGAAGACAACTGGGACGCCGACTGGGCAAGCCCCGGCTACCTGAAGTGGAAGCAGGTCTTCCCCGTCGCATTCTGCCCCAACGAAAGAACCTTCGGACCAGAACACGCATACGGCATCATCGCGCAGTCCACCGCCCGGGCATACACCGACAACGGCGCACCATACCGCATCGAGGCCGCAAGCTGCGAATTGTGCCTGGACTCCAACGGCACCCTCAAAGACGTCTTCGCACGCCCGGAGGCCTTCAAGGCACCCTCCGCATTCTTCCTGTGGGGAGACTCCGACAACGCCAACAATCTCAACGAATACCACGCTGGCTCCGTCGAACCACGCTGGACAGAAGGAGACAATGTCCACCACAGCCTCATGAAACACCCATACAATGGATGCAACTTCGTATTCGCGGACGGACATGCCGAAACAATCAAGGACGGCATCAAGTACGCCGGGCTTGCAGACCAGGAGGCACGGCACTACTACAAGTGCGTCTGGAATGGCTACAGCGTCCCAGAGCATAGCAATACCTGGATGGTCGACAACGGCACCGCCGTCCAGTTCACATACTCCAGATGATGCACACCAGGCCTGAAGTCTTTTCCAGGGAATAAATCCACCCCGCTGAAATTATTGCCCCCTGCATGCTCGCCTAGGGGGATTGGTATTTTCTCACGGTATTCCTGGACGTCCCCAGGGCTTCGGCGGCCTTGGTGATATTGCCGTTGTACTTTTCGACGACCCGTTTCACATGGAGACGGGTAACCTCCTCCAGGTTGTCAGGCACAGCCACCTCCTCCTTTGGGAGAAGCGCGGCGTTGAGTTCCCTGTGCTCCCTGACAAGCTGCCTGAAGTCGGTGACGCCCAGGACGTATGCCCGCTCCAGGAGGTTGTAGAGTTCCCGGACATTCCCGGGAAAGTCATACGACTGGAGCGCCTCGATCTGGGGCTGAGTCAGCCTGCCGCCCATCTTGTTGCGCTCGCGGTATGAGTAGGAGATAAGCGGTATGTCCTCCTTGTGCTCGCGAAGGGCTGGCACACGGAGCTGGATGACGCTCAGGCGCTGGAAGAGGTCCAGGCGGAACTTGCCATCCCGCACCATGGAGGGCAGGTCCCTGTTCGTGGCCGCGATGACGCGCACGTCTACCTCGACCTCCCGCGCATTCTCGCCCATCCGCTGGAAGCGTCCCTCCTCAAGCACACGCAGCAGAAGCCCCTGCGCCTCCAGTGGCAGCTCCCCGACCTCGTCCAGGAAGAGCGTCCCCCCATTTGAGGTCTCGAAGATTCCGAGGCGTCTTTCGGTCGCCCCGGTGAACGCCCCCTTCTCGTAGCCCCGGAAGGTGCTCTCCAGCAACTGTGGATTGACACTGGCGCAGTTGAATGCAACAAACGGCTCCTGGGCGCGCCGGGACTTGTTGTGGATCTGGGCGGCAACGGTCTCCTTGCCAGTCCCCGTCTCCCCGAGGATGAGCACGCGGGTGCGGTCGTGTGCCGCCAGCAGATTGACCTTCTCCTGAAGCCTTGACATCGCGCTGCTCTTGCCAATGAGCTCCCGGTGGCCGTAGCGCCGGAAATGCTCAATCATCAGCTTCTCACTCTCCGACCACTTGTCCTCGGAATCCTTGCAGGCAATGTGGCGGATGACGCGGGAATACGCCTCCTCGTCCTGGTAGTTGCGGTAGAAATACTCCGCCGCCTCCAGAAACTCAACGTATCTCCTGCCTATGGGATGCCCCTCGTCACAGTATGGAGCCAACTCCGACTCGTCCAGGCCGTAGTATTCCGCAACCGCCGAAGAGACGCTTCCCTCGGGGCTGACATGGCTCTCAAGATTGGAACGGACGGAGTCGCCAATCCACGCGGGAAAGTCACAGCCGCTAATCCAAAGCACCTTGACGCCGCGCTTCCTCAACGCCTCCAGGTCCGCGGCAAGACGATCCGCGTCCCCCCCAAGGGAAACCCCAAGGATGACAATCTCCGAATACCCGGAGACACTCTCCAGATACTCCGGCAGCCGACGCCTGCTCATGCCCAATATCTCCGCATTCCCAAAGTGACGCAACGCCAGCGCCGCCGCCAACGCATAGTCGCTGTATTTCCAACCCGTCAAAATCAATCTCCTGCCCATGCTCAATCCTCCATCTCAAATGTGCTGAAGTGACGAATGCAACCCTCGGGTATCCCTGTCCTGGAAACAATGCCCGCACAGGCCATGGCATCCTCCATGGCGTTGTGATGATGAAACTCTATGCCAAACAAACCCGCCATCACGTCCAGAGAATGGGAGGACAGCCCGGGAAACAGCCTGCGGCTGATGATGACGCTGTCCGCATAGTCAAACTCAACGGGAGGCAACCCGTAAAGGGAAAGAACGCTCCGAAGATGCCCCAGGTCAAAGGGGGCATTGTGGATTATGACACACTCCGCAGAAAGCAGCATCCGGCGCAACTCCACCCATATATACGGAAATTCCGGACAGTCGCACACATCCCAGTAGGACAACCCATGGATGCCAGTGAAGTCTGAACGCATCCAACGATAGCCCTTGTGGGGACAGATGAGCCACTCGCGGCGATCCACAACTATCCCGTCTTCCAGCACGGCGCACCCGGCAGCACAAATGCTCCCGCTCTTGCAATTCGCCGTCTCAAAGTCCAAACCAGCCAACTTCATGACAATTCCACCAAAAAAACACCGCCAGGACAGGCAGGACACAGTGTCAACACAGGTAAAACGAAACTTTTCTAATCACTAATCGTTTAAAATATTACCATTCTGGTTTTTTGCACAAAAAAATGCCGCCTGGCACGTAAATGGAGAATGCCAGACGGCCGTGGTCAAAGAACTCGACCTAGAGCGCAGGGGAATGCTTTCCCTTGTACGCCCCGTCAGGATGCCTCATGCAATTTCCTGATGTAAGGGAAGAGATGGTCGAAAACTTCTGGCCACAATACTTGCATACATACTGGGATTTTTCACTTCCCTCGTACAATGCGTGCCTCCCCTTGTACGCCCCGTCAGGATGCTTAATGCATTTTCCTGACGTGAGGGAGGAGATGGTCGAAAACTTCTGGCCACAATACTTGCAGTAGTAGTGCGTCATCGTTGCTCCTTGTTTGATTTTGCCACTTGTCATCCGCCGGATCATCCGACAGATGGACGGGAAAAGCAAATGCAATGCCATCGAAATTGCCCTGGGCGGCAGAAGACGCCACGCCTTATCATGTGGTAAATATTTGAACACCTTGATTTGTTTTTGCGCACAAAAGACGCCTAAATGCCTCTCCCGTGCATTGGATTCCACAATGCACGTCGTCGCCCACGGCGGCAGACATCCGCCTCCTCAGTATTCCTCCATCCGCCAGTCAGCGAACTGCGTGGCAGTGGCAGACATCAGCCGTGAATGGAGCGCAGCGCACCCCACGGACGAGCGCAAGGCCTTCGACTATCTCCTCCTGTGAAACGTGCAGCCACGACGAAACAATGAAAGGATGCCGTGATATAATAGGGAACCTGCTTTGTCTACCCCTTTTCATCCACCAAGGACTCCGACTCCCCGCCATGTGGAAACCCATCCTCGCCTGCATCGCATTGTCCCTCACCCTGCCTCTGGCCGCCATTGAAAGCATCCTCCCAAACGACGGCACCTTCGAGACGGATGACGGATACTTCACAAACTACTGGTGCGACCGGCCGAATTCCCTCTCATGGCAAGTCGTGGAGGATGCGGACGGAGGGCGCTGCCTGAGACTGGAACTGCCTGGCGGCATGGAACACCAGGGGGTCTCCGGAGAACCGTTTGAAGTCCAGGCGCACACCACATATACGTGCCGCATGAAAATCCAGCTTGACGAAGGAGTCAGCGCGCAGGCCGCCCTGGTGAACTGCGACTGGAAGGACACGACCTTCATGACTCTCGGAAATCTCGGCGAGGACGGACTCTGCGCGGTGGAGTTCACACCGAAGTTCACAGGCAGGTATTGGCTGCTCCTGGATTTCGCAAACGCCTCGCAGAACACCGCGGGAGCCACAATCGACGACATCCAGCTGTTCAAGGGAAATCTCCGGATGATGGCGCTGGACTCCATCCCGGAAGGGGAGAACCTCTTGGCGGGAAACAACAGCTACGAAGGTGGCGACGGATTCTTCTCACAACTCTGGTTCGGACAAGGCTCCCCACTGGAACTGGCTGAGGACGACGACACCCCCGCAGGATGCATGTACGCAACCACCATGGTCGACGCAGACGACTGCCACTCATACACAGGCCCCAGATTGTTCATGGACAAGGACAGGAAGTATGTCTTCTCGTGCTGGGTCAAGGCGGACAGGCCGACCACATGCGAATTCATCACCGTCCACACAGCCTGGAAGGATACGCAGATGCATAAGTTCAACATCACCACCGAATGGAATCGCATCGAAATCCCGTTCACGGTGAAATTCTCCTCGGACTACTCGCTTGTCCTGGAACTCACCAACCGCAACCAGGCAACTCCAGTCCAAATCTCATTCGACGCGGTCAAGCTGGAATTCGGAACCCAGGCAACCCCGTTCGCACAGGAAAAGGCATTCTACGCAGGGGCAAAACTCCCCGGGGACAACAATGGAATATTCTTCCCGGAGGAAAACCCCACGCTGAAAATCCTGGCCATAGACAAGCGGGACGAACTCCCGCAGGAGGCAACCTGCACAATCACGGTCTCCGACTACAGCCAAAGGGCCGTCAGGGAATTCTCACAGCCCGCCGTCTGGAACGAAAAGGGGATCTGCAAGCTGGACATCCCAATGCCCGTGGACAGGCTCGGACTCTTCGTCTACCGAGTGAAATGGACCGACGCCGACGGGCAGGCGCTGAACGAGACCCAGGGCGTCTACACACTCGTCCAGCCGCCTATTCCCGACGACCCGGAAATCCTCCCCTACCTGGGCGTCAACAGCAATGTCCCCGTCGGCGTGGAACGCCTGGGGGTGCGCTGGGCCGAAGTCTACCTCTACTGGCATTCGCTGATGCCCACCCCTGACACCATCGACGGCAACGACCACCTGAAACGCATGCGCGCCCTGAAGGAACGAGGCTTCAAGGTGAAGCTCTCACTGGTACACCTGCCGGCCGCGCCAAACTGGGCGCACCGTCCCGAGGAGGTCGCCGAGGCAAAGGCGTGGGGACTCCCGGAAACAAATGCATTCTTCGGAACTGACGAGGCATTGGAAAAGCTCTCAATCGCATTCGAGGATTTCATACGGCGCGCAGGAGACGACATCGACCTGCTGGAAATCGGGGGCGAGGACGAGCTGGTCTCAGGCTCGGAACCATACTACCGCAGAAAATACCCCGAAGCGGTGCGCCACGGAAATGTCTTCGGCCCAGTCTGCACAGACCTGGCGCGAATCACGACGGTCTACCTGCAGGCCGCACACCGCGCCAACCCGACGCTGCCCATCGCCGCGGGAAGACCATCCGGTGGCTCCGCGCAGGTGGCGGACTTCCCGTTCTCACGGGAGGTCCTGACGCAGGTCCAGGGAGATTTCCAATACTTCCCGATGGACTGCTACTCCTTCAACATGCGCTACCTGGATCCCGTGAGCATGCCAAACGTCGGCTCCCCGAACCGCGAGTTCCAAAGCGTCTTCAAAAACGCAAACAAAATGACCCATGCCTACCTGCATGGACAAAAGCCCTTCGTCTCGGAATATGGATTCGCCATCGACAACCGGCTTGCGCCAGACCACCCGCTCCAGCAGGAGGAAACACGGCGGATGACTTCCGCAGTCTTGACCGCAAGGCTCCTCGGCTCCCCGTTCTTCTTCTGGTTCAACACCATGGGAGCCATCGAGTCCACATACTACGACTACGGAATGTGGCACGATGGAGTCCCAATGCTCCTGATCCCGGCCATGAGCCAGGTCGCGAGGGCCGTCGAAAGGGTTCGGCAATATGACAGCCGGCTGGGCACCGAAGACTCAAATCTCAAAATGGGGGTCTTCGGACAGAAGGATGTCGCATACCTGATCCTCTGGACGGAACAGAACGACAACGATGTCAAACTGGCACTCCCCGAAAATGCCAAGTGCGCGGACTTCCTGGGAAATCCCATGGAAATCCCCGAAGACGGAGTCTTCACGGCACGTCTGCTGCCGACATACATCTCCCTGGAAGGGGAGGACGCATACGAACAGCTGCACGCCGCAATGACGGGCGCGGAGGACCGCGCCAACGGACTCGTCTGCACACTGGCCCTTGACGCAGGACAACAGGGCTTCCTGGTCGTCAGACACACAGACCCCGCATCCACAGAGCAGGCCAGCATCACATACTCCTTCGGGGACAACGCACCCGCAACCGCCTTCAAACAGCCAGGAGAGCCATTCCCATGGATTGTCCCAGTGGACGGACTCCCGGCAGATGGCGGAGAAATCAAGGTCACACTGGAGGACTCAAGGCAGAACGCGACAACGATCTCAATGAGTTTCACGCCTACTCGACTCGACATGGGACAGAATCTCATCCGCAAATTCGGGGACGACCGGAAGGATATCGTCCCCCCAGACCCATGGATCCGATGGGATGGACATGACGACCTGGGTGGGGAAATCTACATCGAGGTCTCGGAGGAAAGCGTCACCATCATCGCGGAAGTCACGGACGACATCCACAAGAATACCCGCACCGGAGGAATGATATGGGACGGAGACTGCCTCCAGTTCGCAATCCTTCCGGATTTCATCGTCAGGGCAGACGCGGCACCCGCAGGATACGGCCCCAGGGATGTCGACATCGGGCTCGCCCTGGCCGCAAATGGCCCAGAATGCGTGGTCTTCCACGGCGATTATCACGATTCCCTCGAAAATGGACGGGATTTCCATGTGACCAGGGACGAGGACAACGGGGTGACTTCATACCGCATCGAACTCCAGCGCGAAGCACTGGGACTCACCAGGCAAGGACAGTACTTCGGCTTCGCATGCGTGGTCTTCGATGACGACGAGGGCGCCGGAGAGTCCTACTGGTTCCAGTCCTCCCCCGGACTCACGGGAAAAAATGTCAACCAATTCCATATCTACCAACTCCCCTGAAGAAACAATGACTAGGAGAATCATCTCTATGGCCGCCACAATGGCGACCGCATGCGCACTTATGGCTTCCCCCGCAGAATTCAAGAAGGCCGGTGACTGGCTAGTCCAGGTCACATACAACGGAAAAACCGACATCATGGCCGTGGAGCCGCCTGTCGTGGCGACGGTGGAAAACGAACGGCATGATAAACTCCAGGACTATGTGCCAAACAGGGGCGGATGGGTGCGCGGAAACAGGCTCAAGGCTATCCTCGCAATGGAATGCTCCACATACGGAGGATACTGCCACGGAACCCTGACTGTCAAATCCAGCGACAAGCCGGATGCCGTCATCTACGCCGACGACATCGACTACAAGCTCACAGAGGACTGGGGAACTGTGGGAAGACTCCCCGAAGGACGAATCACCCCGGAACAGCCTGTCTTCGTAGACTACGCATACACGCTCCACCGAATCGACTCCGTCATCCTGGACGCAGAGGGAAACATCACCCTGAAACAGGGAAAGCCACACTCCGCAACACCACTGCCCCCCACGCTGGAACAGGACGAAACACTCCTCGGAAATCTCTGGATCAAGGCAGGACTGGACAAACTGACGGAGGAACAGTTCTTCCCTGTCCTGGAAAATGCCTTCCCGGAAGAGGAGAACCCCACATTCGGAACCGCGGCAACACTGCTCCCGAAAACCTGCGAAAAACTCAAAAACGGTGAAACCCTGCGAATCCTGGCATGGGGAGACAGCGTAACCGACGGAACATTCCTCCCAGACTTCCCCGCCACACGATGGCAGGAGAGATTCCTCGAAGCACTGAAAAAACAGTTCCCGCAGGCAAATATCCAAATGGAAACCGTCGCATGGGGAGGACGAAACACGGACGACTTCCTCAACGAGCCCCCCGGCTCCCAGTTCAACTACGAGGAAAGGGTTCTGGGCGCAAAGGCAGACCTGATTGTCTCGGAATTCGTCAACGACGCAGGATTCACCAGCGAACACACCGAAAGGAACTACACGAAATTCCGGAACGACTTCGCTGCCGCCGGCGCCGAATGGATTATCATCACGCCACACTACATCCGGCCGGAAATGATGGGGCTCAGCAGGGAAAAGGATATCGACGACGACCCAAGGCCACACGTCAAGACCCTGAGGAAAATCGCGGCGGAATACGGAATCCCGCTTGCGGATGCGTCACTGCGCTGGGGAAGACTCTGGCGACAGGGAATCCCATTCTCCAGCCGAATGATGAATTGCATCAACCACCCCACAAAGGAGGGAATGACGCTCTTCGTGGATGCACTCACAAGCCTGTTTGCAAACATCACCCCTGACAACACGCAGAAGCTTATGCCAGTACAATTCCCGGAAGATTGGCCAACCGACAACTGGTATGGATTCAAAAGACATCACTTCACCGTGGACGGATGCCCCGCATGGGTCGTCGAACCAGAGTCACCACAGCCAGACCATAGATGGAGCTGGACCCCGCAGTGGGCGGAGTCATTCGTGGAAAGGGTCGGAACCATCGAACTCCTTAAACACGGATTCTACCACGCATTCGTGGATGTCTTCAAATACAGATGCTCGCCAAAGGGAATCGAGGTGATGAATCACTTCCAGGACATCCTCGTGGACATGGGGCTCTCGCCAAAGGCCAATCTCATCGGAATGAGCTGGGGAGGATTCTTCTCACTCAGATACGCCATGGAAAACCCCGAACGCGTCCAGGCAATCTACCTGGACGCCCCAGTCTGCGACGCCGCGGACAACCACCCCAGTGCACTGGACAGGCTCAAGACAAACATGGAGCTGTACGGAATGACACGGGAGGAACTCGAAAAGGCCGACTGCAACCCAATCAACGCCGCTCAAAGACTCGTAAAGGCGAACATACCCATCTTCGCAACTGTCAGCGACTCCGATGATGTCGTCATCCCCGCACGCAATTTCAATCGACTCGAAAAAAGCCTCAAGGAGGCAGGAGCTACTATCATCCCGCTAAAATGGGGAAATGACGGCATCCCAAGGGACAAGGTCTCAAACGACCTCCAGAACGTAAAGGGGCCAAGGGTCTTCGTATACCACCGGCCAATGTGGGGACACCACCCCCACGGATTCCAGGACCCCACACCGTGCCTCATATTCCACACACGCTCAAGGGAATAAACAACATCTACGCCCGCACGGCAGAATTGCCGCGCGGGCGCGCCCACGCGCGCCATCCACGCACTGCCTTCTCCTCTCTATTCCCTATGAAAAATTATTCGTGTCCATTCGTGTTCATTCGTGGTTCATATCTTTCCGCCATTTCGTGCCTTTCGTGTATTTCGTGCTTTTCGTGGTTAAATACTCCCTCCGCCCATTCGTGTCCATTCGTGTTCATTCGTGGTTCATATCTTTCCGCCCATTCGTGGTTCATATTCTCTCCATCCCTTCGTGTCCATTCGTGGCCCCGAAGGACTACAAGCGCCATCAAAAAACAGACCGGGCACCCTCGAAAGATTATCAAAAAGGTTTACATTTCTACCTGCTACTCGAAGACATCGTTCCCGTATGGGACTTCCTGGTCGCCCTAGATGACTTAATCACTGCCACCCATCTCCACAATGAAGACACTGATAATCACCAGGCTTGCCTTCCTCTCGTTCCTGTTCTCATGTCTCGCCCTTCTTGCGGCGGAGAACGCCCGCGTCGTCAATCTGGTTGCGACGCCACGCATGCCATGGAACGGACTTGTCGACATCACCTACTCCCTGGAGTGCGACACCCCCGACGACGCCATGGCGGTCTCCTTCCAAGGGCACGACCGCGACTGGGACGAATCAGTCCCCATGACCTCCCTCACGGGAGACGGGGCGGCGGGGGAGTTGCTGCAGGCTGGCGGGCCCTACCACATCGTCTGGGATTCCGCTGCGGACTGGCCCG
>ENA-ORPK01000396-ORPK01000396.1-human-gut-metagenome-genome-assembly--contig:-NODE-396-length-41502-cov-5.912611_pt1 | contig 41502 bp, 66 predicted proteins | sample MGYA00242139_ERZ509068 | MGnify/ENA primary metagenome ERZ509068 (study PRJEB26280, sample SAMEA2338687) | human gut metagenome | biome: human gut; feature: human-associated habitat; material: faeces...
GCTATCGGCAGGAATCGGACCAGCATCTATACATTACAGGTGTATTGCTCTACCCATTGAGCTACGATAGCATGATACTTTAACACCCCGGACTACGCAGGTGTCTGTCTCTAATTACGCAAGAGAACTTGAACGGTCGATACGTTCCAAACATCACGCCACGAGTTCTTTTTCGCGGAGTACGATATATCATTGTGTTGCCCCGAATCATAAGAGATATACCTGACAAGTACACCTCACCTGTCGGAACACAACAACCTGACACCTGTCTAGGCCGCCATGACTGCTCTTATCTAAGACCGTCTGCCCCGCAGGGCGTTGACGGTTGAGACTTATATCATGGTTCCTGACATATCGCCTGTGTCATATCGGAGTTTTAACGTCTTGTCTTTGACAACCTAGCTTTTCAACAAGGGAAAGCCTGAGTGTCGTGAATCGTGGCCATTCAGCCAAAGCCAGTGTACTCTATTCTAGGGCATCTGGAGTTCACGGTGACTCAGGCAAAAAAATCAAAAATGGAGCTGCTGAGAGGGCTTGAACCTCCAACATACGGTTTACAAAACCGTTACTCTACCCATTGAGTTACAGCAGCATGATGAACCGTAGGATGGATTTGAACCACCATAAAGGAACAAGATGCACTAGAAACACCTTGGTACGTACTTTCCTTGCTCTAGCCAATTGAGCTACTACGGTATGTTATATGGGGGCAAAACACCACCCCATAGCCTTTTTGTCTACGCCGACAATATGGTCATTCTTATTGGCAATCACAAGACGTTAACCTTGCTTTTGTCATAAAAATAACGGTGAGCGACAGGGGAAGGAGAGGAAACCTGTCAATGGGGAGCTACCCCGACTCACCGTGTTGCGCCATAGGATGGACTCGAACCATCATCAAGGACTAACCCTTGCTCTCGCCATATCTAGTAATTCTAGACCTTGAGCTACTATGGCATAATGGCGGGGGTAGTTGGGTTTGAACCAACGCATACCAGAGTCAAAGTCTGGTGTCTTAACCGCTTGACTATACCCCTGCAATTCAGTAACGTTCCAAAAGATTTACAATGAACTCTTTACCTTTGTACGTGACTTCTGTTTGGCTTCTGTCACCCTTCGGCACAATAACAAACCAACCCTTGTCGATGTATCTCTGGTATGGCATATACTTGTTCTCAGGTGTATGATAGACATAGCCATGATTGACAAGCCAATGCAGTGTCTTATTCTGTCCCATACTGAAACGGTTCCAGATGATGTCCGTAAGGTCATTCATACTGTACGTTACGTCTCTATCCTTGATGTCACACATATCTTCAAACTTGTCTCGCTCTTGAAGATACGAGACATGATTCAGGATAGCATTGGCAAAGCGACCACCGTTTCTTCTAGGGAAGAATGGCACGACAACCTCCATCATGTCCTGTAGCGTAATGTAAGGTTCATCTTCAATACGAACAGGAGTAAGACATGCTCTGTACAGCATGACCTCGCTACGTCCATAACGATGGTCAATCCAATCTGCGACATCCCTTGCATTTACATAGATATTATCAATCGTCCCATAGAGCGTTACCGTGACGCCGTAGGATTCTACATGGGCGACTACCCCGAAATTCTCATTCATTTCAATTTCCTTTCTTTGAGTCAACGTTACAATCACAAGACGTTAGCCTTGATCTTACCATTAGGTGGTGGGAGAAGAGAACGCCCACCTATGCCCCTTGGACATAAAAATAGGACACGGCAAGGAGGCAAACCGTGTCCAGAGTGTAATTAAATTACCCCTCTATATATAATGTCGAAAAAAGGGGGTAATTGTTCGGTATTTTATAAAATTTTTTTATTTTTTTTCAAAAAAACTCATTTTTCTTCGTCATCGTCATCGTCTACTTCAATTCCAATCTTTACAACGGTAGAGACGAAGAAAAGCAGGAGCGCATTGATGAGAATCAAGGACACACACACGGTTGCCCTGAACATCTCTACGCTATTTGCACAGACCATCGCGGCAACCATCATGATTGCGCCTAAAAACAAAACCAACATATTACTCATCTGGCATCACCTTGTCCTTTTGTGTATTCCAACTCGTAAACAGCTCATTGGCTTTCTCCTGTACGCGACGAGAGACTGTAGCTCTATCGCCATCGTCCTCTACGCGCACTGTCATGTCCTTCAGTGTACCTTCAAGACTATCATCATGTATCGTTATGTATATCACGTAAACACCTTCTTATATCTCATTCTAATGGTTCGTATTCCTCCGCAATCCTCGACAACCTTCCACGGAAGTTCCGTGTCAGCTCAACTTTACGCCCAATGTGTTCAACCATGTAATTGCCATAGTCAACAAAACAATGCTCCTTATCTCCCGGGTTATCACTCTGACGAGAATCACCAAGTAATACACACTTAGAATCATCATGGATGCGCGTTAACACAAGTCGCAGGTCACTCACGCCCATATTCTGTCCTTCGTCGATGATAACAAGGCAATCCATGAGGTTCACGCCGCGAAGGTTGTTGTCTGTAATAAGCATGACCTGATCTGTATTGATGAGTGCCTGGATGTCTCTCTGGGAAAAGCCAAGGACTTCCAGTGCATCGTATGCGGCATAGTATAGCTGTGCTGTTTTCTGCTCAAGGTCTCCCGGTAAATATCCGTTGGCATAGCTGCGTTTCGATGGTTTGATGATATAGATGATTTTACTGATAACTCCATTGGCGAGCATATCAATGCCAGCAGCAAATGCAACGGTTGTCTTACCGGAACCTGCCTTAGCTTCCACAAACGTGAATGGAACTTCAAGGATGCTATCGAACATCACATGTTGTTCATTGGACATTCTCTTGTAAAAACGGTCACGATCCTTGTTGAACAGCGAAATCTCTTTGTCATTCATGTCTTATCCTCCTGAAACTAAAAAAGACCATAGTATCCCTTTTCAGAGACATCTTATGGTCTTACCTTGTCACATCTATAGAGTATACATTGTTATTCTATGTATACCAATGAATGCGATTATGTTCTGTTGTTGAGTCTATGAAATACATCCATAGTTCTTCTAACGTCATTCAATGTTTTGATTGAAAGACTATACTCTTATCAATGGACACGTAGTTCATACAGTGTTCAAATTTGCTATCGCAAATACTTACTTCGTAAGTAATTTTTGTTTAATCAAGGGGAGGTTTGGAACCATCATTATTCACACATTGTCTATCCATTAACTCTATGTTCATCATTGTCATCAACGGAGGAACTATGGTTAGTATCTATAGTTCTATCGTTGTTATCAATGCATTCTATAGAGACTCAATGTATACTCAATGCTTATCTATGTATCTCATTGTCTGTCTGTATTTATTATTTGCGAAGCAAATGATTCACGAAGTGAATCTTCTAAAGGTCTGTCTACAGAGATTCAATGTATTCTATAGTATCTCTATGTCCTCCCCTATAACCCCAAAAGGGTATATTTTCCCCCACGACTTCCCTTTCTTTTCTCTTTACCCTGTCACTGCTGCCGTGAAGGTTCCAATGCATGACTCTGATTTGCACCATGCAGGTAAAGAGGAAATAGCCCGACTTCCTACGGTCAGGCAAGGAATATTCTGGGAGATGCCAACATCTTCCAAGGGAAAGAAAAGAGAAAAGACAAGGCTCACGCTTGGACGCATTGCTGGGTCACTACAGCTCCACCTTGTCCGAATTGAGGGGACAGTCACGCTGTCAACGAGTGACAACGAGGTCAATAAAATTACCCCTCTATATATAATGTCCAAAAATGGGGGTAATTGTTCGGTAAATCTCAAAAAAAATACAAAAAATTTTTCCGAACCTCTACAATGCCGTATATGCCCCATTTAGGTATCGCCTGTATCACCATGTCTAAACCGTTGATTTACAAGGCTTTACGGCGATTCTACGGTGTAACAGCAATGGATTCCCTTGTTTCACCCCCGAGAAACCCTTATATTACAAGGGTTTGCGGTGTTTTTCACTAAAATCATGGGATTTCCACTGAGATGCGTAAAATTTCCATTGAGGTGCGCGGTTTGTGCTGTGACTATGCGGGCGATTTCGTTGAGAACGTTTCCCAATTGGTATTGAGAATCACACCCACCATGTATGCGTCCAGTGTACAACCCGATGTGATCCTGACGAATCCCTTATATGACGCCATTCTCTGCATAACATTACTATATGTAATCGTATGTGATGTGCTGCTGATCCTGCATGATGTGATAACGCATCTCAATGAATAACATAGATATATATTGTAATTCCATTGATTACAACAATGTGCTGCTGTTCGAGCCAACGATTGTCCGTTGATAACATATGAACGACCATTCATATATAAGTGGTATAGAACGCGCGTCAAACAGAATGCATCCTTATACATCCCATGCATATCTATACAATCTCATTGCATATACATTGCTTTCTCATTGTAATATCATTGTATACATCACAAATCATCGTCTCACACTAGAGTCTCATCGCCTGCCCTTGATCCTTAATGTAAACTCATCGATTACATTAAAATCCAGTCGGCTGCTTTCATTCGTTGAATCCAATTAAATTTAGAAAAACAATTCTATTGATCTCCATCGCGTTTGCGTCGGAATACAATTTCATATCCGATTGAATCTAGCATGTCCGCCAGCGTATTCCACTTGATATTATCATTATTTATCATCTGATAATAAGTCTGAGATACCATTGCTTTTCCGTACTTCTCATTGTACGCGCGCATTATGTCTAATAATGTCATATCATTGTTAGCGCATAGTACTTTCAATTTATGTTTCAACGACATATATTATCACTCCTATTACATACTATATGTATATGTATTATATATAATCTAATCCTCTATGTGAGTCTGATTGTGTCCACTATGAATGTACATCTGTTTTGATGTCTTTTTGAAAATAAGAGCATTCATGCGATTAAGCGAGATATACAGTGAAATACATGCATAATCCCGTTAAATAACCGTATTCAAGCAGTTATATACAGTGACTATACACGTATTTTACTGTATAATGTAATTAAAGATAAAGAGAGAGACAAAGAAAATAAGACAATCAAATAGCCGACGTGATGATGCGTCGAACATGATTCCGTAGCGAACCGTCGAAAGACTGAGCGTGTTCAGCGGCTATGACTCAGAGATGAGAATACAATCCCGCACACTAGTGATGACAGCCGATGTTAACACTGTATATACAGTGCTTAAATGTTGCAGCCAACGAACAAACAATAGACTTGTTCTTGCGTCACTGGATAAGTAATTGGCGTTCTTATCTCGTTGCCAAAGGATCAAAACGGCGGAACGAATGGAACAGCAACGTTTAAGCCCTGCAATATGTTGTTAACTCTATTATAACACATCTAGCTGAAAGAAGGAATTAAAATGAAAGGCTTTGGCGAAGTTACCATTCAAAACCGTCCGTGTGTCATTGAGTACAAGGGCGAACACTACGTTGTTCGTTATCTCTCAGGCCGTACCGTGAGAATGGCAAAGGCCGCCATTATCAAGAAGTTTCACTTGCATCACGACGCGCTTGACAGGTACGTTGCAGGCGGGTTCAAAAAACCGCATTGCAACGCCAATGAGGACGTTGTTCTCGTCAAGCGTTCCAAGAACGACGTTGAGAACGTGTCGTTCTTCATCACGTCTGCTATAGTCATGACTTGCGGAGCCGCCTTGATTCTTGCGGTTGTCCTTGGCTATGTCGATAAGCAGGCATTGCGCCCATATATCATTCAGATGATTTCTGGAGCCTTTACGGCCATGTTTCTGTCCGTTGAGATTGTCGAATATCTTGCCGATGAATTCGATTTTGTGTTAGGCATTGAAAGAGAGGGATAAAGATGAAAAAGTTTGTTTATAAGTCGTATACGGAGTGGCACGACAACAATTACGAAACAACGACAAAAGTCTATGCTGTGATTCCTAAAGCCGCATATAATGCCATTGCAAAAGCCGAAAAATGGGACTGTTGTCACTGGGATGAGCCAAACGTGATTTACAGCGAATCCGTAGAGGGCACTGAGATGAGTGACCAGGCCGTTAGTGTGATTGTCGCATTACATGCTAGGTATGATGGAGAGGATGAGTAAAATACAATCGTCAAGCGTTGCGCTGTACAGCTCGTCAAGGAATCCTCGCACAATTGATAAGACTGATAGGTTAAACCAGTTATGAATAGCTAGAATCTATCAATGTTAACTGTATTGGTAGGTTCTATGGTATCCATAAAGGTTAGACAAGAAAGGAAGTCGTTCACCATGACAAAAATATTGTATATCCCCCACTCTAGTAACAAGAAGACGGGCGACATTAGTCAGACGTATAGCGCGTGCAATACTTGCCCTGTATCCTGCCCATTCAAGGGGCATGGGTGTTACGGTGAGGGGTTTACTACTCACATTCATTGGAAGCGTGCAAATTGCACGAAAAAAACATTGGTAGATTCTATGACTGAAAAAGGACATACGCGAATTGTTCGTCATAATGTTGCAGGCGACATGTGCAAGCCTGGAACAAGTGAATTGGATTCTACCTTAATCCATGACTTGATTAAAGCATGGAAAGCGATGAAAGTCACGGCGTATACATATACACATGCTGACAAGGTGCAGGGGAATTTCGTCAAGGTTAAACATGCAATCAAACAAGGCTTCATCGTTAACATGTCATGCGAAACGATGGAACAAGTCAAGGCATGTCATGAAAACGACGTTCCATCTGTATTGGCTGTCTATGAATGGAAAGAAGAAGACAAGGTAACGCGCCGTATTGGCGGCATCACATTCCGCCTTTGTCCAGCGTCGTATGACAAAAACGTAACTTGTCGTGACTGCGGCAAGTGTTGGAAAAAAGGCCGCAAGGAAGTCATCGTATTCCCTGCCCATGGAACAGGCAAGAAAAAGACGCGCGGTTTTCTGATGGATTTATAAGGGGGTTTTACCATGAAAACGATTGTAAAAAAATACAGTGTAGCACTCGTGAAAGAGTCCGCCCATAAATATGCCGACATTCCAGGACGCCTTGACAATCCCGGAAAAAATATTTCGTATGCCGATTCAATTTTGAATTTTGAAGCAATGACAAAAGAGAATTTCATTTTAATCCCTGTCGATACAAAGTTGAAGCCATTAGGCGTGTTTGTTCTCACAACGGGAACAATTAATGCATCCCTTGTTTCGACTAGGGACGTATTTCAGGCGGCATTGTTATGCAATGCGGCAAGCATTTTCGTCCTGCACAACCACCCTAGCGGGGATCCATCGCCCTCTAGGCAGGATAAGGGAATTACGAAAAAACTGATTGATGCAGGAAAGCTGATGGAAATCCCATTGGTGGATCACGTTATCGTCGGGGACGTCGGGGAAAATAAGTACTATTCGTTCAAGGTGGATGGAAATGCAAGCGGGGAATTTACATGGTAAGGGAAATATCACTTCTTATAATCCTATTGGTTCTCTCTATGGTGGCAGGATGGTTTTCCCCTCTCGCCCCATGGTTTAACCTAGGCGGGTTCGTGCATTCGCATACAGTTTTAGGACTGTATGTAATCGGATTAGGCGTCTATATGTATCATAGAAAGGCGGAATGACTTATGTATAAGGCTGTATCGGTTCGCGCTGCTGAGATTCGCAAGAAATTGAAGGCCATTGGCTACAATAGCCACATGGTAAGCGTTCGTTCGTCACAATTCTCTGGCGGGGATAACATTGTTATCCGCATGAAGTCCGTAGACGTAGATGAGCACAAGGTAAGAGAAATTGCAAAAGGATATGAAGACATTGCCCGTGACAAATACAATGGTGAAATTCTTATGGGTTCTAACTTGTTTGTGTTTGTCGAATGGGACTGGCAATTTGTCGAAAAGGCTAAAGAAAGATGGTATGACTTGGCGAAAGCCATTTATGAAAAGCCATATATTTCACTTGACAATTTCCATTGGATCAAGGACAGCCGTGTCCTGAGTGTACATGACAAATATGGCGTCCGTCATCAGTTTAGGGCAGGAATTGACGGGATTGCAGACGCCTTGTTGTATGCCATTGAGATTTACAGAACAGTCAAGGAGGATGAATTGAAATGAAAACGGTAAAACTGTATTCCTACGAGGAACTGAGCAAGAGCGCAAAGGCAAGCGCATACAGAGTTATGGCGAGTGATCATAACCTTATCATCAAGCAGGAACTTGCAGATTGTGCGAAAATCATCTGCAAGGCGTTCGATGGTATCTATTGGACTGGTGCTAGATTCCTTGGCAAGCAGAGTCCTGACATTAACCTGGCTAGCGCGTTGGCTACACTTGACGAAATGAACAATGTTAAGCTAAAAAACATTATCATGTCAAATCTGCTCGTTGATCTGAGGTGGAATCAGTACGGCTATTCCATTGCGGAATGGTTAGACAATGCATATATCAAGTATTTCCACAAATATCAGGCTACTCCTGAGTGCATTGCGGAATACTGTAAAACGTGCAAGGTCTGGTTTTACGTAAACGGCGCAAGATGCTATGACTTCTAATTGGTAGCCAGAGTCTACAAGGCATAACACCTTTGTAGGCTTTACGGTATCAACTAGTGGTTAATCTATAGGAGGATGATTTGAAATGAAAAGAATGTACTACGCTGAACATTGTCGTTGGGGAATTAATGTTTCTTATGAGTCCATGAATGGGAATGCGTTTAGCTTCTATGCGTTCGACTCGAAAAAGAAAAGGGATGCATGGGTTGAAGACCATGAGTGGGACGGTTATCCGAACAGAACGGCAGGCACTTCCACTAGAAAGGCCGTAGAACATTGTTGCGGAAAAGACTTTAGCCTCGTGAAAGCCGATGAAGGCGTATGGGTTTGTTGTCGTAAGGGATTAGAGTATATTGTAGAAATGGAATTAGGCAACGAATAAGGGGGAAAATACAATGAGAAAAGAGACATACATTGACAATGGTACGGTATGGGAAAGGATCACAAGAAACAAGGCTGAAAAGGCTTATAGTGAAGGACATAGAATTGCATTGTGTCCAGTGAATATCAGGGCAGAGTTCTGTATCCCTGTAACAAACGGATGCGGACGTACTTTTCGGGCAGTTGTAAATGAGTTTGAATACTACAACTGCAATGGAGAAGCAGGAAAATATGCGAAGTTTTTCATGGAAGTATGACAGAGGTGAAGTAACAATGACAATCTTAGAGGTACAGAGGGCAATCTGTTCACGCTTTAGCATGGCTGAGTCCATAGAGATTGAGAAAGCAATCGAACATTATATTTCTCGTCGCGTTGACGAAGAAGTCATGGAAAAGCATAGCGAACTGGAAGAGGAAAATGCGTCCATTCGCCTGGCATTGGAAGATTTAGAAGAAAGCATTAAGGCTATCAAGAAGTCAATGGAGGTATAAGGTCATGATTGTAGATTGGGTGAAGAATAGTCTAGGTGAGACTTATTACAAAATCAAGGAAGGTAAAAAGATCACATGGTGTTTCGTCTGCGACAATTGGGACGAGTCGCCACAACGGATAGCAGAGAATCTAGGGGTTGACATTACTAGTCGTACGGAATTTCATGACTTGCCACAAATCATTATGATGATTTGGAATAACTTCATGAATAATGGCATGGAGCCAGTCGACATCAATGAGATGATGGATGGATATGAAGTCGATATGGATTCCCTTATCCCCTATCAATTAGATATTAAAAAGAAAAGTGGGCACTTATGGGCAATGCCTAGAATTGTAAATGGGATTTACTGTGATTATGACATTGTCTGACGGGAGGAAATAGCAATGCTTAACAATTATATTACAAATGTTGATGGCGATACTTATTTTGAAGTATATGAAGGATACAAATCTGCATGGGTTTATGTCTGCAATTCATCCGACGAATCTGCCGCGACAATTGCGGAGAATCTTGAAGGGAATCACTTTAGAGATAGGGTATACGTATATGACCAACCTGAGATTATTAGTAACACCTATGAAGCTATGATAAACAGTGACATCCAGATTGTAGATGTGTCGAAACTGACTAAAGGGAAGCCAATTGATTTTGACGCGCTTGAGTCGTACCAGGACGACATTGACGTTGATCCTGACAACGGCCATGTCATTGCGTTGACGAGTTTCATTAATCATTTCTATGAATGAATAGCAAGGCAGGATGCAATGATTATCCATTGTGTCCTGTATGGTATTCATTGATAGAATATAGGAGGTATAACCATGAAGGAATTTAACACTTTCATCCGTGAGTTTACAGAAGATGTACGGAAGGAATACAGGAACCTTGCAAGGGGAACACCTTGTGATGATATGTATACTTTAGGAAAGATCCAGAGAATAGCACTAGAAAACGTCGCGGATCGGTATAGGACGCATAGAAAGGCAGGATAACGACATGGAGAGAATCATTTTAGAAGCACATTCAGAAAAGGAAATGTTAGAGAAAATCAAGCGGTTTTACATTGATGGTATCTGGAAAATTGGAGAAGGTGGCACGGTATATAACACGATTGGCAACGAAGTATCGCATTTTCACGTAGAGGAACACAATGGCGTTTGGAGGTTTGGTAAATGAAACATGTGTTGACATACAGGACTATTGGAGAACCTGAGTATAACAAGGACAGAGAAAGGAAATGGCGTGTCCCCTGCTATTGCCTAGAAACAGAACACAAGGTATGGGCATTGTATAACCTTGGGGAACGTCCATTGATACGAACAATGAAGGGTAAGGTCATTCGTTCAACCGCCGAGAGGAGATGGGAACACTATGGGAAGCACGAGTTTATGGCATGACTTCCTAGATGATGTTCGTGCAACAAAATCGAAAAACACATACAAAAGCTATCAGAATGCCCTGAGATACTTCAAGGATGGTTCACTGGATGAAATCAAGTCGTTTCTAGGCAATGACCTTGCAGACAGCACTAAAAAACAAACGCTTAGAATCCTCTGTATTGCCCTTGAATATAATGACATGTATGATAAGGCTCGTAGAAAACTCATCAAATCATATAGGCCAAACATAACCGTCCAGGAATGTCCTACGGATAAGGATATAGATCTTGTATGGGGCAATCTATTGACGCACAGGGATCGGGCCATGTTTGCCCTGATGGCCTACAATGGGTTACGTGTTGGTGAAGTCGCTGGACTGGATATGGCTGACTTGTTAAAAGGCAATCGGCTGAGACTACGGAACACCAAAGGAAAACGCGATACGATCATTCCATTGGTTCATCCGCGTGTTCTGTCTAGTCTCAAGGCATATATTAAGGAAAGGAAAGGTGAATCCCCTGCCCTGTTCTTGAATTACAGAGGAACACGCATCAGTTCTAATGGGCTTACTCAGCTGATTCGCAACGAGTTTCACGACAATGGATTGGATTTTCACGCACATAGCCTGAGAAGGTACTTTGCAAACACATTGTCAAGGAATGGTATTCCAGTACAGGACATACAGGTAGCCATGCGTCACGCCAATATTGTGACAACGATGGGATACTTGAATATGGATGAAGATAAGACTAAAAGCATTTTACAGGAGGTTTATCATGCAATATAAGGGTAATCGCGTATTCACATCGAAAGATATGATGAGTATTCTTGGGGCTAAATCTAGGGCGACGGTGCGGAGTTTCTGTAAAAGGCACGGTATTGTCCCGATGAAATTATCACAGAGAGAATGTGTCTCTCTGTGTGATGAAAATGGATTTCGTAAACGCTATCCTAAAGGCGTACTTCTTTTCTCTGTTACCGACATGGACAAAGCCTTGGCTGTTCAGGGGATCGGCAGGAACTTGGCACAGGCAAATCCAGCGGGGAATGTCTTGAGCTTTTCCAATGGGGAATTTCAGCAGCTAAGAGTGATTGAAGATACAAATGGGAACCCGTGGTTCGTCGGTAAGGATGTCGCTGAGAATCTAGGGTATGAATACATGAAGGACGCAATCCGGGACAACGTATATGATGAAGATAAGGCACTATTGAAGCGGAAGAACGGCAAAGGAATCGTCATACTAAATGAGAATGGTTCTAAAGGAGAGTCACGCTCTCTTTTGGAAAACCATGATATAAATGAGAATGATTCTAAAATGGACAAATCATCCACTTTGGAAAATCCATTCCCCTCTCCTATCAATATCACGGGACTCAATGTGCCGCCGCGGGGACTCACGATAATCAATGAGTCAGGCATGTACAGCCTTATCTTTGGTAGCAAACTGGAATCGGCAAAACATTTCAAACATTGGGTAACATCGGAAGTCCTACCGTCTATCCGTAAAACTGGCAGGTATTCCATGAAGGAATCCAACGATGGTACGGCGAATACTGTTGACAAGAAACTGGATGAGATCATGCAGCAGATTCAGAGTATCAAGGCATACCTTGTAACCAGGGACACGGCACAGGTATTGGTGAGCAAGGAGATGATGAAACAATGATTACGGCAGCGATTTTCTTCTTTGTTTTATTATCGCTTGCAACAAAGGATTAATAAGGAGGTACATTAGAATGAAACTGGTTGATACATACACGGGAAAAGAAATAGCGACTATTATAACGAATCATGGACTGACAATGGATGAAGCAATTAGCTTATCTGGTATGGAGGAGATTGTGATTGATCCTAGCACAGAAGAAATTGGATACCGTGATACCGACGGAGACGAGCATTGGTATGATAGTTTGGAATTACTGGATGATGAGGAGTGATTGTAATGAGGGCAACGATTGAGATTAACATTAATACGAAAAGGAAATATGGATATGTAAACTTGACAATGGGATACGGTAAATCTGTATGTGCTAGTATTGAAAAAGATGAATTTGACAGTGTAGCTACCATTGACGATGCATTAAGGGAAATTGTATTGGACTACATCAAGAAAGACATTAGTGATAAACTGGAAGATGAAATTTGGAACAACGAATAAGGAGTGTGAATACAAATGCTTTGGACAGACGGTAATGGGCATTGGACGAACAGCGTTAGAACAGCAAGGGATGGTAATTATTACAATCCATCTGCAAGGGAGTTGTATGATTATATTGAAAAGGAAACAGATAAGGCTGATTCATGGGATACAGTCGATAACGATGCGTATGACCAGCTGGCCTACTATTGCGACATTGATATTGGCGACTACGATAACAGAGAGGATCTTATGGATGATTGCCTGTTGTCCATTGAGAAGGAGGAGAGATAATGTATACAGTATCGGAATACAAGAGGCTTATCAATGAGTGTTTCTGTACTCTCAATAATGGTGGTATGGCCGATCTTATGAATCAGTTAAGGGGATACTATAGCCTTGATGATAGACATAAGATCGTGAAAGACCTAGTAAAAGAGTTGAAGTCTTACAATGAAAAATACTATGGAATCGATATGACTGACGAGGGCTATGAGATGGCTGCTACCGATGAACTTGCATTACGTGCAGTAGACTATAGTGATGATAATATGTTTGCATTGGAAAATCAGGGGTTGATTGATGAATCTCGTATGGATTGGATTTTGAACGAGGAGTGAGAACTATAAAAAAGGTATTAGTAACGATGGTTTTAACTTTAGCGATGGTCGTGATGTCTAGTGTTGCTTTTGCGGCTCAGGTCGTAGAGTTGAACGAGACGTACAATCTGGAACAGAGTCGGGCAGCTGTAAATATGTATCTTGCAAAGGATACGCGCTTCTATTCGTCCATGCGCCATGCAAAAAAACCGAACGATTATGTTTTTGCGTATGCATCAACCAACGAGAGAAATTGGAAGCTTATGGTGTATCAGAATGGGCAGGGATATGCCTGTAATGTCGGGATGATTATCCCCGGCGACGAAGACACGGAGGCAATAGCAAGGGCAGGGACTTCCCTTTTGGCAGCCGCCACAGGCAAGGGATATGCATGGGGCAACAAGGCTATGCGTCCAATTGTAAGTGCAAGTCTAGGCGCAATTAAGTATGGCAAGAGTGAGTTTTATTGCAATGACACGCATCGTTACTATCAGTTAACAACAAAGTACAATGATAGGGATAACAACTGGTATCTGCTTGTATTGGCGTTCGTCTATGAATAACACAAAAGGGCTACCTTCATGGTAGTCCTTTTTTTTGCATATGGTCATGTACATATCAAATGGCACAATGCCATTGTCACGCCATCAGCGCCCCTACAAGGCCCTTCCATTGAGTTATATGGGCAGGCAATGAAATGGCCTTAGAAGCTGCACTAGAGTACTAGTGTACAGAACAATAAAAACAAGGACTACCATTAAGATAGCCCTTGTTTTTATTGCTTGCGTTTGCAGTTTTGACAGTAGGTACAGAAAGATTCGCAGTCTTGTGATTTGAGATATTCAGGAAGGTGGCAGCGGACTTTTCCATCTGGGTCAGTGACGTTCCTTGCAATATCCATTGGGTACCGTAGTTTGTCCTTTGGCATGGTAGCGAACAACATAGGCGAGTCCTTTTTTAGCAAGGTGCGTAACTCAGGTTTTATCTTGGAAATACGCTGCATATGTCGTATGACTGAGCTACGCGTGTAATGTAGAGTCCTTGCAATCTGCTCTTGGGTAAATCCCCTAGCTGTCATTAGAAACATCTGCCAGTCATCGTCTGAGAGGTTTGCTTTTAGGTCACAAAGGACTTTCATGAGTTCTGCTTTCTTCTCCCTGTTTACCAATGTATTACATGGCTCTTCTCCAGACTCAACGTAATCCATTGGCATGACATTTGACCGATTCTGGCTCCAGTCCATGTAATTGATTCTACGTTGGAGATCATTCACATCAATGCGTCCTGCATTGTAGTCATCGAGAAACTGTTCGATTGCATCCTTCATACAATCACCGCCTTACGAATGAGGTTCATGCGGTTCTCTGACTTGTTAAAAGCTGTATTGGCTGATACCTTGTCCCCAAAAGCAGTTGCACCGATGATAATAGAACCGTCTGGGAGCATTCTATTTCCCTTGTCATTCTTCCCTGCTTTCTTCTTGACATCCAAATAGCGAACGTCATGAGAATAACCTTTCATGCAATTCAGCAGTACGTCTTTGTCTTTTGTGGCAATGGTCATGCAATACAGAAACCCTGTATCTCCATAGTCAATCAGGATTCTTACGATGGTCATGCCACTAAGATTCTGCCGTTTCAACGTCCTGTACTCCCGAAACTATTTACATTGTCATACTTTCCGCCTACAACCAAAATATCCTCTCCTTTATACTTTCCAGCTTTAAGAATATCTTGAACACAACCATGTGATATATGGAATTTGTTGACAAAGTCAGCTTCCAAATACACCTTGTCCCTGAACTTAACAAAAACATTGTTTGTCCTATTTCTTGCTTGCTGCTTGGGTGTCGCCCATCTACAATTTGTTGGTTCATAATTACCAAATGGGTTTATTCTATCAATAGAAAACCCAATAGGTTTTTCTCCCATATCTTCTACGAATGACTCAAATGAGTTGTTCCACCTATCACATACTCTTATTCCTTTCCCTCCATAGTTGTAGTAATTGGCAGCATTCTGATTGTTACATCTAGCTTTCATGGACGCCCATGTTTCATAGGTTGGAGAGTTAGACATACCATGCGTTGTTTTTGCTTTTATTTTCCTTTCCTCCCTTAGGCATCCGCAGGATTTTGTCTCTCCACTCTTAACCCTCGAAAATACAGCGATTGTTTGCCTTCCGCACTCGCATTTACAAAGAACTTTCTTTGCTCCTTTCGGCGTGGTTCCCCAGTATCGAAGGATAGTTAGTCTATTGAATTTTACTCCTATATAATCATCAATATTATATCCGTGGTCCCTTGAATACATAACAGATGTAAGCCTACAGCCACATGATTTGTGTTGTCCTGATGTAAGTGCGCTTATATGTGCATATGTTTTATTTCCACAAACACATTTACATTCCCATATAGTTGCTCCGTTTTTCTCTTTTCTTGCCGGACGAATAGCTGTTAAATAGCCAAATTTCTGTCCAGTAATATCCCTGTATTTAGCACCCACTACTACCACTCATCCCCCTATCAGACTTTCTACTCAACTTTGAGAATGTGTAATCTGGGTATATTGTTTTACAAATTGTAAATTGGAATACCCGACTTCCTTTTGGAATAACTGCATCCTTAGTTGGAAGAACGAAGGCAAACCATTCATTATTGTAATCAGAGTCAACAATTCCCATTTGGTTGGCACAGATAATACCGTACTTTCTAAACGAAGATGACCTTGGGAGAAGATGTCCTTCGTATCCATCTGGAATATTTGTCTTAAATCCAAGTGGAATTTCTATGTACTTATCCTTTTTTAGGATTGTTTGCTCTGGCATTATAATGTCACACCAATTACCATGTGATTGTATTCCAAATCCCTCTCTTGTTTTTTCAATCTCAACTTTAATATTCAATGGAAAGCCTCCTGTTCTACAATTTGAGTCTTGATTACTTCATGAATTTTATATCGGACTAAAGGGTGTTTGCCGTGCAACTCCGACGCTTTTTCCATTGCAGCGGCAACGGTGGAACGCATTGCCCACACATTGCCATGACTGTCTGCAATGAGATATGCCTTAATCGACAACACCAAAATCCTTTGCATACGGCAGTTTTTCTATTGCATCACAGAATACGTGCCAATGTGGAAGCCGATGGTTCTTGCGCTGACGATAAATGGTTTTCAGCTGCAAGTAGTTTGTGGAAACCCTTGCGGTCAGATTGAGTCCAACAGGGCAAGACAAAAGGAGTTTAAGGTATGCTTTCTTGGCTGCCTTTGTTGTCTTTTCATTTCCTGTCTGTTTTGCAATCTCCTGTTTGACAAGGTAATCGTTCTGTAATTCCATCATGATGTCAACCATTCGATTGTCTACGGATTCGTCCATGCACGTTGCAATATCCATCTTGGAGAGTCTATGCATAGTAGACTGGGATGATACAATGTCGAACCAATGGTATCGTTCTGCTTCCGTCCAGACTTTAACAGGAGCTTTCAGATCAAACTGTACGACGATTCCTTTTAATGCACAGTCATGCCCTGAACCGCTTGGGGAAGAACCTAGTCTTTTCATTCGGGCAATGTCCTTATCCGTACACTCATTGGACTTTGGCTCATTGGATTTCATAGGGAATCCCGATGCAGCACAGGATTCATTCAGGCCATATACGTGTATATTCTTGACTTCTAACAATGTCATTCCCCTTTCTTCATCTGATACTCTGGATTGATAACCTTGAAGGAAAAGCGATTGCCTGGGAAATCCTGTAAACCTTCAATGGGTTCAATCGGACGGATCACAATACCCTCTCTAGGGAAATTACCAAAGGTACTATTGCCAATGGCACGCTTTACCAGTTCATCAATATCGTCAGTCAGTGCCAATTTATCGACAATCGGAACCGTGTCAATATTGTGGAAACCAAGGAATACATCCATGGTATCCTGGTCGAAATATCCATGCTTGGCGATGTCATACACGGAGAAAACATAGATATGATGCTCAGACAAATGCAGGTGGTTACCCTGTTGTTTCGGCCCGACAAATTCACCCTGAATAGCAATGTCTTTATCCAGATTGGAAACGAAATCAAGAAGTCCCTGTTTCTCTGCTGTTCTAAACATGGGAGAGGTACTGTCAACCTCACGCTTTCTAGTACAGACACCGATGTGGCCTTTGCTACGGTAAATCGTACAGGATGAACCATCGAGCTTTTCCGTAGCATAACACGGTACGCCTTTGTATTTCGTGAGTAGCTCTGGGATGTTCTGTGCTCGTACTTCATCTGTCTTAGGAATGTACCACGGGAAAGCCCCGATGGTATCCATTGGCTGCTCTGGTGATTCATATTTTACGATACCGAGTTCCTTTGTCATATCCGTGCCAACAGGTGCATCGCCATGATATTCCAGTGCAATACCCTGAGAATATACACCACGGATTTTCTGGAGTTTGATATGGGATTTGCCTTTGAGGAATGCAAAGGTCTCATTCTTGGGGCAAATACTGTCTGTTTCAATGTAGATAACCTTGTCCCCAACATGGTATCCTTTTGGGACAACACATTGAAAACCTTCGATATGTGCCAATTCAATACGATCTGCATTTTCAATCGGCAGCAGGTCACGGATTACCTGTACAGATGCCAGCTTTCTCAATGGAAATCACTCTCTTTCTTTACAAGGTTCTTTGCGTTGAACCATGATTTACGTACATCACAATACCCATCCTTGTCAGTCCCAATGCTTTCAACTTGGGCTTTCTGTGTGATTTTACCTGTGTCAGGATCAAGAAGTTCTTTGAGTCCAACAACAATCCCTTCTGATTCTAATGGCTTATACATGCGACCAACGATAATAACCTTGTCTCCAAGGGTTAGCATATGGTTTGCAATGTCTTTAATCATTAGGTTCACCACTTTCTAAGACAATGACGTTCTTCGGTTTTACCCAAGAATAGCAAAACTGACCGAGGCTGAAATGTTCTACACACAATCGCCCTTCTGGATTGAAATTACGGAATTTCAGGCCAAGTTTATTGTAATATTCCTTGATGGAGACTACAGTACCCGCTACACCAACATTAATTGCAAAAACCTCGTCGCCAAGGTGTACCGTCGAACCAAGTTTGTCAATCATGATATTACTCCTCTATATACCAGTTACCATCCTTATTCTTCCTCCAGATGTGTTGGTTGGATGAACCACGGAATTTCAATGAGAAGTCCTTAAGATCATCAATGTACTGACCATCAACGATTACATCGACAAATTCAAGAATAGATTTACAGGGAATTTCATTAAAGGTATACCCGGTGTAAAGCCATATCGGTTTGTTGATACCTCTGCATAACCGCTCAACCTCAAGACGGTTCTGCCTTGCCAGTGGTTCGCCCCCAAGGATTGAAACACGAGCCACATAGCTGTTTCTTACAAGGTTCAGAAAATGCTTCTTGATATCGGCGGTAAATGGTTTGCCACCATCAAAATTCCATGTGGACTGATTGAAACAATTCTTACAATGAAAGGGACATCCCTGAACGAACAGGGCGATCCCAATTCCTTCTCCATTGGAAATATCTAGTTTGCGAATTTGTGCATATCTCACATCTCATCATCCTCAATGTCTGTTAAGTGAACGAATCTCTCAGCAATTTCCTCTGTTCTGCCCTGATTCCAATAGTTAGTTCCAATGTACCCACATGTGCGGCGTGCGATATTCATCTTGGACTGGTCTGTGTTACCGCAGTTCGGACACTGCCATTCCAACTTACCGTCTTTGTCGATAATTTTGATTTCTCCATCATATCCGCATACCTGACAATAATCACTCTTGATGTTCAACTCCGCATAGACCATCGTGTCATAGATGTGTCTCAGCACAGCCAAAACAGCAGGAATGTTATGGGTAAGGTCTCCACATTCAATGTAACTGATTGCTCCGCCCGGACTCAACTTCTGGAAGCGACTCTCAATGTCAAGCTTCTTGAATGGGTCAATCGGTTCGCGTACATTGATGTGGTAGCTGTTGGTAATATAGTCATGGTCGGTGATTCCCTTGATAGTACCAAAGCGTTTTCTGAGGCACTTGGCGAACTTATACGTGGTCGATTCGATTGGCGACCCATAAACGGAGTAGTCAATATTCTCAGCCTTTTTCCACTCATTGCACTTGTCATTTAGTCTCTGCATGACCTTGAGGCCAAACGCTTCACCTTCACCCTCGTCCGCATGGGATTTCCCTGTCATGTATTTTACACATTCATAAAGTCCTGCGTACCCCAGTGAGATTGTCGAATAGCCATTGTACAGCAGCTTGTCAATCTTCTCGTGCGGTGCAAGTCTAGCAAATGCACCATCCTGCCAAAGAATCGGTGCAACGTCACTTGACGTTCCCAGCAGGTGTTCGTGGCGAATTCTCAGAGCTTTGTGGCACAACTCAAGACGTTTGTCAAGGATTTTCCAGAAGGTGTCCATGTCTTTACCGGAACTCAATGCAACATCTGGAAGGTTAATAGTAACTACGCCTTGATTTAGGCGGCCGTAGTATTTATTTCCCTTCTCCCAATTCTTTGCGTTTGCAAGGTTTTCCGTTGTACGGTCTTGAGTAAGCCAGCTGCGGCAGCCCATCGAGGGAAATACTGCACCTTTATACTCTTTCATGATTTTCGCGCTGACATAATCAGGGTTCATTCTCTTGGCTGTACAACGAGCAGCCAATTTAGTCAACCAGAAGTATTTTCCGTCAGGTTCAATATTATCAGAGTCAAGAACATAGATGAGCTTTGGGAATGCCTGAGTGACATATTTCCCAGACTTATTCTTCATGCCCTTGATGCGCTGGAGAAGGAACTCCTCAATAAGCATTGCGGTTTCTTTTTCGTATCCCTTGCGCTCATTGATGTACATGAATACTGTGACAAATGGACTTTGACCATTCGTCGTTGTCATGGAATTAATCTGGTAATTGAATGTCTGCACGGCATCCTCAATTTCTTTCTTAAGGTCTTCTCGTGCAAACTTCTCACACTCAGATTCATCGCAATTACGGAGTTTGTATTTTGCGTAGTAACGATTGAAGGAATCACGGACAAACGGTGCAAGGTGAGATAATGTGATAGTAGCACCTCCGTACTGGGAGCTAGTAACAGCTGTGATTACCTGCGTGGCGAGAGTTGTTGCCGTAATGAGTCGATGTGGTTTATCAATCCTTACCTTGTTGATAACAGTGCCATACTGCAACATATCATCGAGGTTAATCAGGCAGCAGTTTGTGAGTGCATTCTGTCCCATGTAGTCGATGTCGTGAAAATGTATGATACCATCGTCATGGGCTTGAACAATATCTGGGGAAAGGATGTACTTCCGTGTAAGTTCCTTCGAGATGATTCCTGCCATATAGTCGCGCTGTGTCGTAACCAGCTTGGCGTTCTTATTGGAGTTCTCGCTGTTCCAGTATTCACTATTACCATCCACAAGTTCCTTTACCTGTTTTTCGATGGAGTTGCTAGACATTCTCTGAAATTCACGGATGGAACGGTATCCCTCATAGGCTTTTGCTGTCATCTGCTGACCGTATTTGCAAAGCTCATTGAATACAAACATCTCAATCTCGGAAATATAAACTTTTTCCTTGCTCTTGTACTGGCACTCTGCATCATCAGCGATTTTGTAGGCGATTGACTCGTTAATTGTATCTCCGAAAGTCATTGCCTTGAGGATAGCATTGGAAATCTTTGCCTTATCAAAATCAACAAGACTTCCGTTGCGCTTTACAACTTTTACCATTGTCAACATCACTCACTTTCTGTTGTTTAACATTGCCTTGATTTTATTTTTATACTTCTTGGCTTCGTCCCTATCACGGAATACATTGCCGAAGATACCCATGTGTTTACAGCTGTATGTCCAATCCATCTGTTTGATTTTCCCGTCAATGTCGATATAGCAGAATGTCTCCCCTATATGCATTGGTTCCCACTTATCAGGGCATGGTGTAATATCAGTTGTCCCTGAAAACATTGCGCCGAGTTGACTCAGTTGAGCCACATTGCCACCTCTATCGTAAATACCACGGTCAGTGATTCTGTATGGACATCCATAGATATACCCTGTAGCTGCCCTGACGTAGAATGGCTGGTTCATTTCTACTCCGAGAAACTTTGCCATCTTTCTGTATTTCTCACACCTATCCATCGGAAAACCTCCTGATTCTCATTTCTAACCGAGGATTATCACGGTCAACACTGAAATCCTGTTGACGGCATAACAGCCAACGGTCATTGTTGACAATTCCTGCATTCTGAATGGAGTCGCAAAGGAGTTTTAACGAATTGGAGCAGTCACGTATCCTTCTATCAGGCCAATAATGCCATAGCTCAACAATGACTTTCTCATTCTCAACCGTTTGCCATCCTTGTTCTTCCATTGCTTGTTGCATGGAATCCTCTGCGTTTTTCATCCACTCTTTCCCGCGCTTATTCAGGATTTTCATGCCCTTCCGATAGAAGAACGCATGGTTCTCCGTGATAGGCACGGGAATGGTGATGAACAGCTCTTTAGTCAATACCGAGCATTTCCTTACATTCACACGAACAAGTATCATCCATACATATCAACCTCCTAAGTTGTCATTGACAATTATAGTTGTCAATGAAGGCATAATTATTCTGTTTCTCCGTCAAGATCGTGAAGTACAGGCATATCTAATGCTTCATTACAGTTCTTCACGGCCTGTTCATAATAGCTTTCCTTGAGTTCAACGCCAAGTCCGCGTCTGCCCATGCGAAGTGCTACATATGGTGTACTACCAATCCCTGCGAACGGGTCAAGGACAATATCATTCGGATTGCTCCACAGCTCAATGCAACGTTTGATTACTTCAAGCTGCAACGGACAGATATGCTTTTCGTCCTTATCCTCTCGTGCGGATTTACGCTGGAGTGTATCGGACTGGTTAATATCCATCCACACAGGGGACGCATATTTCTGCCATACATTACAAGGGAACGATTCATCAGTATGCGTGACACGCTCTGGATTATCCCCAGGTTTACGCATAGTCACGATGAAATCAGGAATGCCCTGCCGTGACATTGCCGAATCTTTCTTGAGCTGTTTCCAGAGAAGTCCTAGTGCTTTCGTGCGCTGCATTGCTGTCACTGGATTTTTCCAGATACAGACTTCACTATGGTAAATCCATCCAGCGTCCGTGAAGATACGAATGAGAAGTCCACGGAAATCTTTGATACCGATGACACCATCGCGAACCTTAGAAGTCGGCAGGTTCATGCAATGGAAGGACAGGAGTCTACCGGGCATTGTCACGCGGTAAAGCTCCTTGACAAGGAATGTGAAATGCTCATAGAATTCATCGTCTGTTTTACTGTTTCCCATGTCGCGGTCACTGTTTGAGTACGTGTACAGCGACGCAAACGGCGGAGAGAAAATGGAATAGTGAATGGAGTTATCCGGGATACCTTTGAGGACTTCCACGGAATCACCATTGTACAGACTGAACTTCTCATTGACTTCCTGATTCAAAACATTCATGCTACAAATTCCTCCCAATTCGGCAACTTCATTTCAACTGTTGGATTATACGGCGTGTAGAGTCTACTTGTTTTCCGTAGCTCTTTCTTTGTGATTTCCTTGGTATATTTTAGCATCTCATGCTGCATAACTAAGGCATCATCCTGTTTCCTTTCAATGTTTTCCTTAACGCATCCTTCCTTTGCAGAAATAATGATATATACATGGACTTCATGTTCTTGTCCAAAGCGATAGCAACGGCGAACCGCTTGATAATACGCCTCGAATGAATCAGATAGCCCAACGAAAACCATGTTATGGCAGCTCTGCCAATTCATGCCAAACCCTGCAATCTTCGGTTTCGTGACCAATACACGGACATCGGAATTGACAAAGTCAAGCATTGCTTTCTTCTTGTGAGTATCCTTGTCTGAACCCTTGACCTCAACGGCATCTGGAATGTCATCTGTGAGTGTCTTGGATTCATTATTGAGGTCACACCAGCAAATCCACTGTTCATCACTGTTGTTCACAAGGTCTGCTGCACGCTGACAACGTAATTCTAATGAGTCTTTCCGTGCTTGCCGACGTTCTGTTAGTGATAATTCCTCGTGAACTGGTTCATCTCCATCTACGATGATTTCATGAACATGAAGTTTTGGTAGGTCATATCCGTGTTCATGGTATCCTAAATCAATTGGATTGGTAATCATGACCGACCAACTAGCCATCCACTGCCAGAATACATCTACAGCATGTCCTTTGAGTCTCCATTGAGAGGTACGGGAACCGTCATGGACGAAATACATAGCAAGCATTTCAGCTCGCGTCATGATGCCAAGGAACTCACTGTGATTGCCAAGCTCCATATGGTCATTCGGTGCAGGTGTAGCAGTACAGCACAATTTATATGGTGTTTTTGCCCACATATCAATGAGCGCATACCGTGTTTTACTAGTGAAACTCTTGAGAATCGATGATTCATCAAGGACAACACCCGAGAAGTCATCGGCCACAAAGTGTTCCATCTTCTCGTAGTTCGTGATATTCACACCGGGTTTCACATCATCCCTTGTTTCGCAGATGGTTACAGGGATATGAAACTTATACCCTTCACGCTGAGTCTGTGCAGCTACGGCGAGTGGCGCAAGGATAAGCACTGGTTTGCCTGTGTGACTAGCGACATGCTTTGCCCATTCAAGCTGCATCGGTGTTTTACCGAGTCCACATTCTGCAAAAATCGCTGAACGGCCTTTCATTAAGGCAAACCGTACAATATCCTTTTGGAAATCATAGAGCATCGGATTAAGGTCATTACGATCCACTTCAAATCCACATGCTTTCACTACGATGTCCTTGTGATTCAGGAAATCAGAATAACTTTCCATTGGAACTCCTTTCAATCTATTTCCCAACAATCTGGCGTGTCATGCAATGCACAGCCCCAATGAGTGATATGGTTATCATACAGATACTCAATGGATAATGAGCAGTCCTTACATGGTTCTTCTTTGCTCCATGTTCGTTTATCGCAATAGCATTTAATCTTGTACGCCATGTCATATACTTCTTGTTGTGTCACTGATAATTCTCCTTTATCATTTCCCAAGCATGAGCCTAAATGCTTCCTTGCCTTTTGGTGTAATGAGTGTCTGTGTTCCTACCCATCTATTACCTGTCGGTGACTTCACGTCCTTTACGTGGAAGTACTCTGTGTATTCGGAGTATGGTTGCAAACTCCCCTTCTGGTCACGATAGACAAATTTGTTTTTCAATAACCAATTGACAAACTGCTTCTGTTTCATATGGAACTCTTTGGCAGTCGTACGGAAATTCGTCAGCAGGTTTCTGTCTACAAGACAATCAAAGTATTCTGCCTTGGGCTTCATGACCTTGTTCTCGGTGAGCAGCTTCTGTTTAGCTTCGTATTCATTTGCCAATGCTCTGAGTGCAGAAGGATAATCTTTAGGGATAATCAGAGCGTTCTTATTGGCAAGCTTCTTCTCCATCTCATTGAAAGCCTGAATGTATCTAATCTTCCATTCCAGTGCCTTTGCTCCAGTGAATCCCATGACGAGCAAGCTAAAACCGTCGCGGTTCATGAGATACATCTTGTAATGCTTGCCCGTGCCTGCCGTGTAACTTGTTTCATAGAACATCTGGGTCACAGCTGAATTTTCAGCTCTGATATTTTCGATTGTCTGAATGACGTTCTTATGCTCCTTACCAAAATGACCTGCCACGCTACGGCTATCGGTGACAATCTGATTGTTCTCAACCTTAACTAACTCTGGATTCTCAAAAATCTGAATGTTACTTTCCATGCTCAACCTCCGTAATTCTCCTTGTAATATGGGCAGAACTGATTGACCGAACAATAATCCCTACACCGTCTGTCTGGATAGCTCTTTGATGTATCCCATCGCTCAGTGCGTTTGCAGACTGGTGGCATCTCATTGTGTTCCAATGCGTACATCAGACGGTCATGCTTGGTTTTAAAGTATAGCCGCACCCATTTATCACTAATGAAGTTAATGGGAATTAAATAGCTTGCCTTATCAATTCCGTAGCTCTTTGCTGTCTTGTCAATACCACCGCGGACAAAACAGTTCACATACATATGCTCTACAGGATATCCATGTTTTCTCATGAGCAATCTGTAGTAATTCAGCTGCCATGCTACGTCGTGTGTCCATTTGACACCGCCAGGAACAAATGTCTGAACCCATTGTTCTTGGCCTTTGCGCTTGCCACGTATGATTATTTTCTTTTCCCATTTAGGAGTCATACCAATCATTTTGGCAATTTTGTACGCACCATAGAATTTCCAGTCGAACAGTGTTTTTGTCTTTGGGTCATAACTGTCAAATGCACCGCTTGTAATGTCATCCTCTAGCCTGACCTCTGCTTTCCATCCGTCTGGCACGGCATCTTCAAAGGCTTTATGGCTATTCGTACCAATCATAGCTGCGATAGTTCCTAACGGGTCAATGTAGTAGTCACTTTTTAGTGATAAGTACATGATTCTCGTTGGAGCAAGCAACTGAGTTACCGATGGTTTTCCGAACCAATGATGCGTGCTTTTCTCAGCGGCATTCAATGCAGGTAATGCCATACATCGATGGTCACAATGTCCTTCAAGGCAATCCTTGAATTTTACGGTATCTCCATTAGGACACTTGAATCCTATTGCTGACATTCAACTTCCTCCTTGATTCTCCTCAGCACGAAATCAGAACAAGGTACTGCCATGCCATTGCCGATAGCCTTGTATCTCCGTGAGTCACTTGCAGGTTTGCCCTTGAACTCAATGTCTGTCCAGTTGTCATGTAAACCCTGTAAACGCTCTGTCTCCAACGGAGTTAACTTACGAACTCTACGGATTTCCTTGTTATGTAATACTGGCACTTGATTTCCACCTGTCCCCATACGACTATTCAGTGTATTAACCTTATCATCATGCATAGGGCGCATCACTTCGTCCGCATGAGTCATATCATACATCTCGATATTCTCCACGATTGCCACCCCTCCTTGTTGACTAGTAGGATCACTAGCTTGTGTATTGAGTGTCCTGCTCTTATTGGTCTCATACACGGTATATCGTGCAGATACCTTGTTGGTATTTAAGTAGGAGAATCGTACATCATATGTCTTTCTCATATCAATTCCTCTCTGCGGTATACCCAATGAAACTAGTAGTACCTTTGTAATCTCGTGCTTTAAGTGTGCTCGCCTTATCGTTTTCGATGACATGCCCAAACGCTTGAACGGAATATGTCTTTACATTGACTGCTCCTTGAGTGCCTGTTCTAGTTCCGTTGGAAGAACCTTGTTCTTTGCCGCTGCTCTTCTGAGAATCCCTAGGCAACCTCTTTTCGACAAGAAGTATTTCTGCGGCACGTCGTTCTGTGGTTGCAAAATCTGCGACAAGGAAGATTCTACGGCGACGTTGGGGGACTCCCCAATACTGAGCGTCAAGGACTCTCCATGCGATGTCACAGAGCGGAAGTCTTGCCACTCCACACCCCCCCACTTTCTAGGCATTGGAAGATGACTTTGTCCGATTTCTTCAAGCACGGTTCTAAAGTCGTTTCCGTGATTGCAACTAAATGCCCCAACAACGTTTTCCCAGACGAAGAATCTTGGATACTTCCCATTTGTTGCCCTCCTCATTTCCTGTAAAATACGAATGGCTTCATAGAATAGCGACGATTGTTCTCCTGCCAATCCTTTGTGATTCCCTGCCTGTGAAATATTCTGGCATGGTGTACCTGCACAAAGGATGTCAACAGGCTCAATGGAATTTCCGTGAATCTCTTTGATGTCCCCATACTGTTTCGTCTCGGGGAAATGGTAATGAGAAACAGCGGATGGATATTGGTCAATTTCACAGCTCCACAATGGTTTGATTCCATTATGCTTGGCTGAAAGCTGCCACGTACCAATTCCATCAAACAATGAACCCAGTGTTAACATGTTGTCCTCCTTTCATCGACATTTACGATTATACATCGTATAACTATCGTTGTCAATGAAAATATTAAAAATTACTTCCATAACCATTTCCTTGTCCCTTCATCGAGTGCATCGGAAAACCATGTAAAGAGTCCACCGATGATGTGCGTGATATAGATGACAATCACAGGGAAAATACAAAAGAGGAGCCTTGTCCTTCTCTGGGGATATTTACGCCAAAAATCTTTGAAACTCTGAATCATTCTTTGCTCACTCCTAAGAAATTCTCGTCAACCACTTCGGATACCTTGGACGTTTTAGGATCATACCGCATCTTGAATATGGTATTGCCGTTTTTGCTCTCACGGGCTTTACCTACTTTGATATAGGAAATGTTACGGTTCTTCTCACGGTCAATCGGGGAAAGACTCGTGTCCACATCGGCTTTCCATAGTAGCAGTATGGTATCTGCGGATGCTCCCTGTCCCCCAGCCCCTTTGATTTGGTTCATGTTAGGTTCGGGGATACTCCCTTTGTCCTTGTTCTGGGATGCCTTATTGAGCTGTGCGAGCATAACAAGGAGGATGTTATTGCGCTTGGCAATGGCTTTCATCTTCTTCGCCGTAGACTCCTGTTCTTCTACCGTGTCTGTATGACGGAGATACCCAAAGTAGTCTACAATGACAACATCAATCTGTCCGATGTGCGTATTGGCAATCTTCAGATACGACTCAATATCATCAATGGACAAGTCATTGCGGTCAATGATATACAGGTAATCCGATAGCTTGTCACTGATTGTCTGATACGTCTCGCGGTTCTCATGGATGAAGTTCAGTACCTTATGCCTTGGGATACCCATGATTTGTGCGACTAATACCTGCATGACACGCTGCCTGGGCATCTCCAGTGAGAAAAACAGAACCTTCAGTTTCTGCTTGATACACCAATTCAGTATCATCTGACATGTCGTACTGGTCTTACCAGAGAATGAATAGCCCGCAATCATGGTGACGTCTGTCTTTATCATGGTAATAGCATCGTCAATATTCATGAAACCTGTTGTGATTGCCTTGCCCTCTTCCATCTTGTCCAGTGCAGTATACGCCTGTTCTACTGTGACAAAATCCTTGAGCTTTTCGTCAATGGTATCTTCCTTGACAGACAGCAGTTCTCGTACAAGAGTGACATCACGGTCCCATTCCTTTGCCAGATACTCTGCAATATCAGCACGGACTACAGGGTTAGACACAGACTTCATGTATTCAACAACGAGCTTTTCCTGTACCTCTTTATCGGACTCGCCCTTGATGATCTCTTTGGCACAATAGTAGTCCAACGGTTCGTATGTACAATCCTTAGCAATGTCAAGGCCATTCACGAGCATGTCATTGAGGTCCTTGTTGCCGTCTGGGATAACAGCGACTTTCACAACGGTCTGCGGATGATACTTACGGAAAATCTCACGCGCACGCAGTACAAACTTTGATGCTTTCCCATCGTTATCAGGTACAAGAATTACCTTGCCACCCTTGATAGGCCGTAAAATCTCCGTGACCTTATCCGCATGGCTCCGTGTAATGCTGATGCCACAGTAGGCCATACAGCAGAGTCCCTGTTGTGTTGCACTAGCAGCGTCCAGTGAACCCTCACAAAGCATAATGCTTTTAGTGCTCCGAAGATTCTTGATGGTCTCATTGATACCATATAGGAATTCGCCTTTGACAAACAGCCCAGGAACATTCTTGGAGTTCTTGTACTTACAGCCACCGTCAAAGTGACGATACAAGAATGCTACACAACGTCCAAATTCATCACGCATTGGAATAGACAATACCTGATTCTTGGTGCTGTATCCAAACCCGTAGAGCTTGATAGTCTCATCCGTGAAACCTCTGTTTTTGAGATACTTATAGATGACAGGGAGATTCCGTTGCATCCCCTTTGCCCATACCTCGTTCCTCTGTACAATATCCATGTGAGCATTAAAAGAGTCATCGGAATCAATGGTGAGTCCAAAGTCGTCACAAAGAGTCTTTACAGCTTGCATGTATGTACAGGAATCACGGTGCTGTACATAGGAGATAACACCTTTACCCTGTGCACGACACGAGAAGCAATAGAAGGTGTTTGTACTTGGGAAAATAGCGAAACTCGTAGGATTCGTTGCTCCTGCATGGAATGGACAGGTACAGCGATACGTTCCATCTGACTGCAATACTGCGTCACTGACGTACTCGACAAGACTCCTGCGGTTCAACTGAGAAATGATATTACTCATCACCATATCCCCTTACACAATCATTGTAGAAATCATTGAGTTCCTTCTTGACCTTATCTGCATTACGTAGCGCTGCCTTGCTGGTTGCAAAGACATTGTTCGACTTATACAAGGCCAGATGCATTGGGTCATAAATGTCGAATTTTTCACCAACAGCAATCAGCTTGTCACCAACGCGCTTAACGTACCAGAACATGTCGCCATATCCGACGTTATCGTATACGTCATCTAAAAAACAAACCCCTGAGAGCATGTCTGAGAGCGTCTTTGGCGCGTTCATGGTGATTCCCTTTAGGGTATATTTGAGTCCATTTGGCGTAAAGAAGAAACTACCCGCTCTATCGTTGAGAAGAAAATGTTCTCCATAGTCTACGCCAAACATCTCGATGACCTTATCCATATTTTTCATATCAACACGCTCCTACAATTTCTACGGTTATATATTGTCTACCCCATTCCCAACATGAGGATTCATCGTCCATGTAGATGTCGAATCGTTCAATACCATAGCCACCACCAAAGCGGTCTTTAACGACATACTCCCTTCCATTGATACGTACAATAGTACCAAATGGCAATACATCGTTTGCTACGGCACCCACGTGGGGACGTTCACCGTTAGCCATAACATAGCCACCAGTGTAAGCACTGACATTGCCCTGAATCCTACGTGTAATCGGAGTATCTACACTCGTTTCTATTGGGACTGCACGCAGCTCTGTGTCCTCGACATAGGCTGGATGCAATACCGATGCATCTGCCAGAGGAGAAGTCATTGTCACGAACAGCCCAATCATTATAAGTATTCCCTGCTTTATAAGACCATCTCCTTAAAAATTAAACAATCCCTTTTCTTCTACATCATCAACCAAACCTCGTACAGCAGCACCTGTCATGAACCCCACAGCGTAGATTGCCGTGTACATGTCCATGAAGTTCTCAATCTGCTTCTTTGAGTATCCCTTGTCTTTCAGGTGTCCCTTGATTTCCTTGCGGAAGCCTAACACCATCGGGAAACGTTCTTCGTACTTCAACGAGATACACATCGCCTTGTCAAGGGTTTCTATGTCCAGTCCAGGAAAACAACTGTAAACCATATACTTATACTTGTTACTCATGCTCTTTCTCCTTTAACTCATCAATCATCTGTTGAATTTTATCTAGGTTTATATTTATAGCAACGCTACCCATAAACCCTACAGCCAATGTTGCCGAGTATACATCCATGAGGTCATCAATTTGCTTTGCTGAATACCCCTTGTCTTTAAGGTATTGTATAACTGCAATACGGAAAAGAAATGCGGACGAATATTTATACTCGTACTCCTTTGACATGAGGCACACCTTATCAATCGTGCTCTTTCTTACCTCTGTAAAGCAGCCGTAAATCATCTTCTTATGCCTAGTCATTTTTTCTTTTTTCTTTTGATACTTATTCATGCTCTCCTCTCCTTTTATTCGCTGAGCTGAATATTGTGCCTGCGCGTATACTCTCTCAGGAAATCACAGGCACTCTCACGTGTAAAGAATGGGATGAAATGAAGTTTACGCAGTCGCCCATTATCATACGCCGTACAAGCATACCATGCTTCGCAACCCTTGATACTGCATGTTCCTTCCTGAATCTGATATGTCTTTCCATCGCTGCCCTTCATTTTTTGTTCTCCTTTCTATGCTTTGCGTTTTCCTCTTCTACGTGCTTTCTGATGTTCTTGAGTTCCTCCTTGGCATGATGCGGGGTAATCTCCTTGAATCTACCATTCATATTTCTACGACGATTCATAATGATCTGGAATCGTTTGAGTTTGTTATCGGTCATATCATTACATCTCCTTGAGTAATTTGAAGAAATCTACTTCATTCGTCTTAGTTACTTTGGCTACCTTGGTATTCGTGTTCCAGTCACGCGCTGCCCAGAAAAACTGTGTCATATTCATTTTTTTACCTGGGTTCGTCCCTAGGAACTCATGAAGAAGATTCAGGACTTCCATTGGCTGCTTCTTGAAGAAGTTATACAGTCTAAAGAAATTCTTCGTTGGCTTTCCATTGGCAAAACCATTGATTCTCTGTGACTTCATGTATTCCATGGTCAGCCTATGCGGTTTATTGCAATCAGCCCATGTTTTCATCGAGTCCACGCTCCTTCAAGAGAATCTTACGGATATAGTCGATACCTCTCTGTTTGACATAGGTACATTTGTACACCACATCGTTATCCCCTGCCTTGCAATGGTTCTCAATGAGTCTCAAGTACCCTGCATCAACATATTTCTGATATGGATGATTGTCTTTATCGAGAATACCTTTGTCACGAAGAAATGCAAAGAGTTTATTACGTCCCATGCCCATATCCAATGTCTTAGCAACGTCAGCCATAGAGAACAAGGACTCTGTATTAGCAACCGTGTCATAGAACTGTGCTTTTGGCAGCATTACCTTGTTCTCAGCACGGAGATTCTGGCGTTCCGTCTCCTCTTCAATCCATTTCTTGGCACGCTTTACAGGATCGGTAATCATATAGGAATCTGTTCGCTCCTCAATGATTTGCTCTGCCATCTTATTGAAAATCTCTACGTACTTTGCCGTAAACATGATGCCCTTCTGTCCTGTGAGTTTATTGGCAACCATCTCGCATCCCATCTTGGTAATGTCGTAGCGCTTGTACTGCTTGCCTGTGCCTGCCGTATAGGTCTGCTTGATGAAGAATTTATCAGAATCCAATTTTGGATTTTGACTCATGACGGCGATATATCCATCAATATCACGGCAAAGATGTGCATGAGTTTTACCAATCATATCCGCAACCTTACGGCTGTCCAATACACACTCATTTGCAATCTCGGAAATTACCAGGTCATTCATTTATGTTTCCTCCTTACCAATAAAGAACCTTGTTTGTACTGGCATATTTAGCTGCACACATTAAGTACCTATTCTTGAATGCCCTCACAAATGCCGTCTTAGAACCGTTTACACTCTGGCACATAAAGATTACATCTTCTCTTGGCATTACTAAATCAAGGGAATACTCAGGAGAATACGGAATAGTCACAAGGTAATTATTGGGATTATCAGTCATTCTCTCGATGCCGCAACCGTCAATCGAATTGATGAAATCCGAGCAACTGTCGATTGTCATGTTTACGGGATAAGGCGAACATAACACATCAACTGGTATATCGAAGATTTTGGATAATTTAATGAGGTTACTGAGTCTAGGCTCTCGTCTGCCATATTCATAACACGTATAAGCCTGCATGGTAATCCCTAATTTCTCAGCGACTTCCTTGCGCTTCATCCCAGAACGCTCTCGTACCTCTTTGAGTCGATTTGCAAATACCATATCCATTTTATATTCACTCCATATCATGCATCCAGTGACACTTTATGACATCTTCACATGAAATATAACACTCTGGAAAATCTACATTTCTGCAAACCTTTTCCATTTTACACTTAGAGCATAGAGCTGCATTCCTATACTCTTTTGCTGCGAGATTTAGTGCATTATTCTGAGAATCAATGGTTCTCGATAACTCAAGGATTTTCTTCTTGAGGATTTCATACTCGTCCATTCTTCACATCATCCTCCACGATCTTTGCAATGGCATCAAGGTGTTCGCTGATGAATACCAGTGCTTCGGGATTCTCAAATGGTGACTCGGCAATCGCATGGATAATCTGTGCCATACCCTTTAACTCCAGAGCTAACTGTTCGTAATTCATTTCTTGAACCCCTCTGCTTTCATCATTTCTTTGACAAACTCATAACCAACCCGTGTAAAGCGATGGTCAATAATGAAGATTCCCTTGTTAATCAGATGGAACTTCTCGTCCATGAAATAACGATTCATAAGGAAATCCGTCAACACATTTGTATCAACATCGAGCTTCTTCTGAATATCTTTGTAAGTATATACAGGAGTCATCCAGTAGTCGTATCCTTCCTTGGCTTCCATTGCCTGCATATCACGCATTGCATCGGGAAGGACATATGCGCTAAACCAACTACGGACGAGTGGTGTCTGTTCTGCTCTACAAGAGTTGATAAGCTCCAGTACTCCAGCTACTGAGATACACACGGTTTTCTGTAACTGACAACGGCTATCTGAAACACAGAAGAAGTCCTTGTTGCGCTCACTGACATGTCGCTGAATTGCCCCGCGTTCCTTTTTGTATCCCAGGATTTTTGCAAGGTCTTTTCCTACGATGTACACCTCGTTGTCTCGTGTAAATGTACGTAAGGGAAATGACGAATTATAGTGATAAATCTTCATGTTTTCTCCTTTGTGGTAAAACAAAAAGGGGAACATGATTAGTACCATGCTCCCCCACCATCAATCAGATAGGAATATCTTCGTCGGACAGGAAAGCGTCATCTGTACCAATACCAAACTCGGAGAAATCATCGTCACCGCCACCGAACTTCACCCATTTGTCAACCACAATCTTACTGAGGTACAGGTTGATGCCATTAGACGATTTGTTCATCCAATAGGCACTCGGTGTGAATTTCACTCGAACCATCGAGCCATTGCCAATGGATTCATCTTTGTTCAGCTTGCGTTTCTCCTCATTAGAGAACACCGGGATGATTTTCTGGACTTCCTCGCCAGTCTCACGGTCTGTCATGAAAGCCTTGGTTTGGAAATGGAATACCAGGCTGCCAGTCTCGTTACCGTCCTTGTCTGTCTCTGGATGGTAACTAAGGCGATCCGTGTCATTACGCCAAACCTTACCGGAATACTCTGGACTGTTCTTGGCTTCGTCGAGTGCATCATTGATGACATCGAGCATCTTCTGCTCTCCATCCTTGTCGAAGATAACGTCAATGCTGTATTTCTTCTTGCCCTCATACTCGTCAATACGGGAATTGATTTTCGCCCACATTGCTTTTCCCTTGGGCGATACTCCAGCGTTGAACGACTTGCTGATAATGTTTGCCATATGGCAGACCTCCTTAAAAATAAGTAAACTATTTCTATGACAAATATGGTTATATATGATACAATCAACGTATAAACAATTTAGTGATTATTGTTGACAACCACATTTGCCTTTCGACAAGTATTATTATACGACGTATAACTATCGTTGTCAACAGGGTTAGGAGGATTTTTTTTATGAATCGCATCAAAATGTTACGAGAAGCCAAGGGACTAGGATTGAGAGAGCTTGCTGCTGACCTTGAAAAGCGCGGTACGCCATTAAGCTGGATGACCATAAACAAGAGTGAGAAAACAGACTCTAACCCTAGCTGGAAAACAATCAGAATCCTTAGTGATTACTTCGGTGTATCTGCTGACTACCTTATGGGGACTGACATTACCGTCGCTGCTCACAATGATAGTTCTACAGGATTGCCACCAGAATTACAGTTAGCCGTAGAGAAATTTTACAGGGAACAGCAGGAGAAGCATGGAAAGAATGATTGAACTGGCACGGTCTGAGCATATCATAGTGGAACCCGCAGACTTTCCTTATCCACTTCGTGGCATTTACATTGATGATGGTAAGATGAAGTTGATTGGCATAGCAAAGGATATTGACACCCTAGCAGAAAGGCGTTCTGTCCTTGCAGAAGAACTTGGTCATCACTTCACGTCCGTTGGAAATGCAACGATATGCCATTGCTATGCAGACCGTATCTCTATTGACAAGACAGAGCATAAGGCAATGGTCTGGGCATGTCATTACCTTGTTCCAGAACATGACTTAGACAAGGCTGTGCAAATAGGACATGTATCTTTGTCTGATTTAGCAGAATACTTTACTGTCACAGAAAGGTTTATGGCATTTTGCATTAAGCTATACAAAGGTGATTGAAGATGAGACAACGTTCCTCTTTGGGTAGTATTCAGCAACTCCCTGATAAACGATATAAGGTCACGGTCACTGTTGGCTACACCTATGATAAAGATGGAAAGAAAAAACAGAGACGCCATAGCCGCATTGTGAAGTCTATGCGTGAAGCAAGGGAATTACTACGGAAATATGATAAGTCCGTATCTACTTCATACACGCTTCAAGAGGTTATCCATATGTATTTTCAGGATAAGAGTCTAAAGACCTCCACTAGAAAGACATTGGAAAGCGTGTTCAACACCTGCTTGTCTGATATGTATGCTAGAAATATCGGTTCTATCCAAGGAAATGACATTGATCGCATGTTGGATGACATGGACGCGGCAGAGACAACAATGAGCACCAGGTGTTCTAAGATACATTCCTTGTTCTTATACGCCAAGCGCAAGGGATTCATACATGAGGTGCCAGTGTTTGGTTATCGGGGAAATGTCAGACACACAAATACCATGAAGATATTGCCCACGATGGAAGAAGTACAGAGCATCATCCATGCTGCTATTGAAAAGGCGGCCTATCCATATCTATACCATATGATGCTCCTCATTGTATCCTCTGGCATCCGTGTTGGTGAAGCATGTGCCTTACGATGGAAAGACATTGACTTCAAGAATGACACGATTAGTATTGTTGCTACAATCACAAGAGGACAAACGAACTTCGAGTATTCCCAGAACCTAAAGACAGAGTCATCTACACGTATCATCCCTGTTGACCATTCTATCCTAGAGATTATCAATGAGATACCGAGGAAAAGCCAGTTTGTATTCTACGGACGTAAATACTCCTTTGTTCCCCCATCGACAATCAATAGGAATGTCCGTAAACTATTCGACGAACTTGGCTATCCAAAACTACGGATATACGATCTTCGACATGTCCATGCCACTCAGCTGCTGACGCATGGCGTTGACATCAAATCAGTATCCCATCGTCTTGGTCATGCGTCACCTATGACTACCCTCAATACCTACACGCATTATGTCGCGGATAACGACCGTAAAGCAGCGGAACTCATGGGAAAGCTAGTGCTTAAAAAGTGCTTAAACACCAGAAAAACAGAATAATCTCCATAAAAACCAGAAAACTCCTATGACTACAAATCTAGTAACCATAGGGGTTTTGCGTTATTCAGATACAGCCATAAACGTTGCTAATTATCTAAAAGCAACAGCATCGTTCTCGACCTCCTCTACAACTTCAAACAGGGCTTTCGACTTCTGCAAGATCTCCTGATATTCTTTTTCCGGCACGGAATCGGCCACGATGCCGGCGCCGGACTGAATGACGGCCGTGTCATCGTTCTCGATGCGCATCGTGCGCAGCGTGATGCACATGTCCATGTTGCCGCAGAAGTCCATGTAGCCGACGGTTCCCGAATACGAATTGCGCTTGACTGGCTCAAGCTCGTTGATGATTTCCATCGCGCGGAGCTTCGGCGCCCCGCTGACAGTACCGGCGGGGAAGGTCGCGCGCAGCACATCCATCGGCGTGTAGCCCTTCTTGAGCTTGCCGACGACTTCCGAGACCATGTGCATGACGTGGCTGAAATACTCGACCTGGCGCAATTTTGTCACGCGGACCGTGCCCGGCTCACTGATGCGGCCGATGTCGTTGCGCGCGAGGTCGACGAGCATCGAGTGCTCGGCGCATTCCTTCGTGTCGCCCTTGAGGTCCTTGGCAAGGACTGCATCCTCAGCGGCATCGCGGCCACGGCGGCGCGTGCCGGCAATCGGGTACGTATAGACGGTGTCGCCTGCGACCTTGACGAGCATCTCCGGCGAAGCGCCGACGAGCTTGACGGGGCCGAAGTTGAAGTAGAACATGTAGGGCGACGGATTGACCTGGCGCAGGCGGCGGTAGAAATGGAAGCACGGCTTCGTGATCTTCTCGCGGAACTGGCGCGAGGGCACGACCTGGAAGATATCGCCCGCGAAGATGTGCTCCTTGGCCTTGTGGATGGCCTGCAGGAAGTCCTCCGGCGCCTTGCCGAATTTCTTGCGGAAGTCGACCTTCTCGCGGCGCTTGGCCGTCTCACCAGCCTGCGGCGCGAGCGGCGCCGAGAGGCTTTCCTCGACCTTCGCGATTTTCTCGATGACAGCATCGTACGCCTCATCGGCATCGCGCCCCTTCGTATCAGCCAGGCAGATGAGGCGGGCGCTGTTGTGCAGTGCATCGTAGACGACGAGGACGCGGCAGATCATGAACTGGCCCAGGAGCTCCTCTTCGCCGAGTTCCATGCCGCGCACGCGGTCAAATGTCGCGACGATGTCGTAGTTGAGGTAGCCGACCATGCCGCCGTTCGCGAGCGGCAGCGAAGCATCCTCGACGGCCGGCCTATAGCTCTGCATGTACGTCTTGAGCGTCTCAACCGGCTCGCCCACGATGCACTTCATCAGGCCATTCTCGTTGATCATGAGCTTGTCCTTGAAAACCTGCAGGCGGGCAAACGGCTCCGCTCCGATGAACGAGAAGCGGCCGAACTGCTGATGTGTCGTGTCGACGGATTCGAGAATGAAGCCCTTCTTCTCGCCGACGAGCTTATAGTAAACGGAGACAGGCGTGTCGAGATCCATGTTGATCTCCTTGGCGACAGCGATGAGATTCGTCTCCGCCGCCAGCTTGCAGAACGCCTCCCGCGATGGTTTGAGTTCCATGATGATTGCTCCTCTCATGTCACACATAGGATATCCGATAATATGGCGGTCAGGCATCCTTGCCGTACGCCGCATCGAGGGCCTCGCGCATGGCGCCAATCAGCGCCATGGCCTCTGCGAAGCGGCCGTCCATCAGGCGCTTGACGACAGCACTGCCGACGATGACAGCATCGCTCTTTGCCGCAGCCTCGACGGCAGCCTCCGGCGAGCCGATGCCGAAGCCGACAGCCAGCGGCGTGTCCGTGAATTTGCGCGCTTTCGCGCAGACCGCGCCGATCGTCGAGTAGTCGATCTTCTTGACGCCCGTGACGCCGTTGTTCGAGACGCAGTAGATGAAGCCCGTCGCGCCCTTGCACGTCTCTGTCATGCGCGCCTCCGTCGTGCCCGGCGTGATGAATTCCGCGAGGTGGAAGTCGTGGACCGCACAGATTTTACGCATCTCGCCCGACTCCTCATGCGGCACATCCGGCACGATGATGCCGTCCATACCGGCCGCCTTGAAGTCCGTGACGAACTTCTCGAAGCCGTAGTGGTACATGTTGTTGATGTAGCCCATGCAGATCAGCGGGATTTCCGAGAACTTGCGGATCTCGCGCACGATCTCGAGCTCCTTCTTGAGCGTCATGCCGTTCTTCAGCGCGCAGACCGATGACGACTGGATGACGGGACCGTCCGCCATCGGGTCAGAGAACGGCAGGCCGAGCTCGATGACGTCAGCACCGGCCTTCTCCGCCTCGCGAACAGCCCGAAGCGTCGTCTCCACGTCTGGCGCACCAGCCGTGACATAGATGAAAATCCCCTTTTTGCCAGCTGCCTTGAGTTCAGCCATCTTTTTATCCAAACGCGTGCTCATCAGTCAATCTCCTCCCCAAGAACTTTTGCTACCATCTGTACATCCTTGTCGCCGCGGCCCGAGAGCGTGACGACGACCGACTCATCGGGATGCGTCTGCGGCATGAGCTTGTCAAGGTACGCAAGCGCATGCGAGCTCTCCATTGCGGGGATGATGCCCTCGACCCTCGAGAGGCGCTGGAATGCATCGAGCGCTTCCTTATCTGTGACCGAGACGTACTTGACGATCCCTTCATCTTTATAATAGGAATGTTCCGGTCCGACACCCGGGTAGTCGAGTCCGGCCGAGATGGAATACGCCTCGACGACCTGGCCATCCGGGTCCTGCAGCAGATAGCTGAAGGCACCGTGCAGGATGCCCGGCTCGCCGGCACCCGAGAGCGTCTTGGCATTGTCTGTCGGGGCCTCACCGCGTCCGCCCGCCTCGACGCCGAACTTCTTGACCGACGGGTCGTTGCGGAAGTCGTAGAACGTGCCGATGGCATTGCTGCCGCCGCCGACGCAGGCCAGGAGATAGTCCGGCAAGCCGCCGATCTTCTCGATGGCCTGCTCGCGGATCTCCTCGCCGATGACCTTCTGGAAGTCGCGCACAATGGTCGGATACGGATGCGGGCCGACGGCCGAGCCTATGATGTAGTGCGTGTCCGTGATGTTCGTCGCCCAGTAGCGGATGGCCTCACTCGTCGCATCCTTGAGCGTGCCCGTGCCGGACGAAACGGGAATGACTTTTGCGCCGAGCAGCTTCATGCGGAAGACGTTGAGCTTCTGGCGCTCGACATCGAGTGCCCCCATGAAGACATGGCACTCCATGCCGAAGAGCGCGGCGACCGTCGCCGAAGCGACGCCGTGCTGACCAGCGCCCGTCTCCGCGACGATGCGCTTCTTGCCCATGCGCTTCGCGAGCAATGCCTGCCCGAGAGCATTGTTGATCTTGTGGGCGCCCGTGTGCAGGAGATCCTCGCGCTTGAGGAAGATCTTCGCGCGGCCGTAATACTTCGTGAGCTTGTCGGCGTAGTAGAGGTTCGTCGGACGGCCTGCGTACTCGCGCAGGTACATCTTGAACTCATCCTGGAAATCCGGATCGTCCTTGTACTTGGCATAAGCCGCCTCGAGCTCATTGAGCGCCGGCATGACGATTTCCGGCACATACTGTCCACCAAATTTACCAAATCTGCCCTTCGTGTTCATCTCTGTACTTCCTTTCTCATCTCTATCTCGCATGTCCTGTGGGAATCAGGCCATATCTTACTGTTCTGGATTCACTGCACCGGCAGCGGCCATCAGGCGCGTTTGCGCAGCGACATCGTCCGCCCGGACGAGTCCCTCGCCGACGAGGATGCCGTCGCAGCCCGCAGAGCGCAGCCGCCTTGCATCCTCACCCGTGAAGATGCCGCTCTCGCTGATCAGCGTGCGCTTTCTGTCGGCATATGGCAGCAGCTCCATCGTCTGCTCGATCGATGTCGTGAACGAGACGAGGTTGCGGTTGTTGATGCCGATGAATTCCGCCGGCGTCGCGAGCGCTGCCTCCATGTCGCGGCGATCGTGGACTTCGACGAGCGCGTCCATGCCGAGGCTCCACGCCGTGTAGAGGAACTTCTTGAGCGTCTCCGGCGTCAGGATGCGCGCGATCAGCAGTACAGCGTTGGCGCCGAGCATCCTGGCCTCGTAGATCTGGTATGCGTCAATGATGAAATCCTTGCGCAAAAGCGGCAGGCTGACCTCCGCGCGGACTTTGCGGAAATCCTCATTGCAGCCGAGGAAATGCGGGTCCGTATGCACGGAGAGCATGCTCGCACCATTGTCCTCGTAGATATGCGCGAGCTCCGTGACAGAGTAGCGGCGGCAGAGCCTCCCCTTTGCGGGGCTCTGGAGCTTGCACTCCGCGATGAGGTTCCATTTGCGCTCGCGGAAGCGGTGTGCCATCTCGAAGTTCCCGCAGACGAGAGCCCGCTTCACCTCATCGAGCGGCATCTGCCGCTTGGCATCGGCTACGATGCCCTTCTTCTTCTCGACAATCTCTGCTAATATATCCCGCACGTCAATTCCTCCCATTGATCTTGTCTATCTGCGCCATAAAGGCGGCAATGCGCTCTGCTGACTTCTCACGATGGACTTCCAGGCTGCCTGAGACATCGACGGCAAACGGATGGAAAATCGCGTTGACCTCGCCGACATTTGCCTCGCTGATGCCGCCCGCAATGAGCACGGGTTTCCGGACCGCAGCGACTTCGCGCTGCGCCCGCTGCCAGTCGAAGCGCGTTCCCGTGCCGCCGGCCGTGCCCTCCTGGTAGGCATCGACGAGGATCATCG